>JAEEGL014390887.1_pt1 | contig 14885 bp, 12 predicted proteins | sample 9134231 | NCBI WGS metagenome assembly JAEEGL01 (sample SAMN16246548, study PRJNA631951) | gut metagenome | biome: gut microbiome; feature: rumen; material: fiber-attached | host: Bos | place: Iran: Karaj | collected 2018-10
TTAGATACAAGTGGAATTTCATAATGTTCACCTTGGCAAGCTTTAACAATAGCAATAATAGTAAATACAAGTACTGCTACATCTACCATCCAAGCACAAATACCAATGATCCATCCAATTACTGGAATAACTACAGAAGAAGTTAATACTCCAACTCCCATATATACTATAAAAATAGCTCCAGCTTGATTATAAACCCATCTAACTTCCTTATCTACTTCATCTTTTAAAAATGAGAATATAAAACCAAGTAAACTTACTAAATAAATTAATATTGGTTCATATCTTTTATCAATTCCTGTTATTGTTTCTTTTTTCATCTTTATTTCCCTTTCTTGTATTATTATTATAACATTTTTATATTAAAAGTCTATATGATTTACACTTACTCTTTGTTTTTAGAATCAATTATTATAGTAACTGGTCCATCATTTATTAAACTAACTTTCATGTTAGCTCCAAATTCACCAGTTTTAAATGGTATACCAGTTTCACTTAATCTACTTTTAAATATTTCATACATTTTATTTGCTTCATCAAATTTCATTGATTTAGTAAATGAAGGTCTATTACCATCTTTAGTACTAGCATATAAAGTAAATTGACTAACAAGTAGTATTTCACCATTAATATCTTTAATACTAAGATTCATCTTTTCATTTTCATCTTCAAATATTCTTAGTTTTTCTATCTTACCAATAATATATTCTAAATCTTCATTAGTATCACCTTCACATATACCAAGAAGAATCATAAAGCCTTTATTAATACTATTTGTATATGAATTGTTAACTTCTACTGAAGCTTCACTAACTCTTTGAATAACTACTCTCATACAAATACCCTCTCAACTGATTTGATATCACTATTTTTCTTTAAATTAGTAAAGAATTTATTTAATGTATCTAAATCACTAACTTTAATAGTTAATTCATATGTATTTGTATCTTGATTATAAATAGTATTAACTTTAGATACAGATATATTATTTGATGATGCAGTATTAATAATGTCTACTAATGTATTTTCTTTATTAATAGCAATTATATTAACTAAAGTTTCATATTTTCTATTAGTATTTTCATTCCATTTTACATCTATTATTCTTTCAGTATCATGTTTCATATTTTTACAATCTTTATGGTGAACTACAACACCTTGTCCTCTAGATATATAACCTACTATTGGATCTCCCTTAATAGGTTTACATCCTTTAGCTAATATTATTTTTATATCAGCAATACCACTAACTAATATATCATTCTTATAATCTTCATTATTACTTTGTTTATTAAGTATTTTATCTAATACAAAATCTTCTTTAGATTCTTCCTCTTTAAATGCTATATTAACTGTTTGAATAGATGTATATTTACCTACACCAATAGAATAATATAATTCATCTTCATTCTCTAATTTTAAACTAGATAATATTACATCTAATTTATCCATTACATCATTAATAGAACCTTTTCTTCTTCTAATTTCTTTTAAGAATAGGTCCTTACCTTTAGTAATAGCCTCAACTTTATCCATTTTAGTAAAATATGCTTTAATCTTACTTTTAGCTTGTGAAGTCTTAGCCATATTAATCCATTCAATAGATGGTGTAGCATTCTTATTAGTAATGATTTTAACTATATCACCTGACTCTAATTCTTGATCCAATTTAGCAATGGAATCATTAATTAGGGCCCCAACCATTTTTTCACCTACACCAGTATGAACTCTATAAGCAAAATCTATTGGAGTACTTCCTTTAGGAAGTTCAAATACATCTCCTCTTGGAGTATATACATAAATACTGTTACCTAAAACTTCATTCTTAACAGTACTTACAAAATCATTAGCAGATTCATTTTCTTCATTAATCTCCATGATATTTCTAAACATTTGTAGTTTTTGTTCCATAGAGTCTTGAAGACCTTTACCCTTTTCTTTATAAGACCAGTGAGATGCAATACCTCTTTCTGCTATCTTATCCATTTCATATGTTCTAATTTGAATCTCATATAACTTATCAAATGGTCCAAAAACTGTTGTATGAATAGATTGATACATGTTAGTTTTAGGATTTGCTATATAGTCTTTAATTCTCTTAGGCATTGGTTTAAATGCAGCATGAATAATACCCATTACTTGGTAACATTCAGGAACTGTATTAACAAGTATTCTAAGAGCATATAAATCGTATATTTCAGAGAATTTCTTACCCTTTGATAACTTATTATATATTGAGTAAATTGACTTAGCTCTACCCTTTATTTCATACTCTATGTTATTAGCATCTAATATATTAGATACTTCTTTAATCATATTATTAACTATTTCATTTCTTTCTTCTTCTGTATTATCTAATTGTTCTTCTACTGAAATAAATTCATTAGGTTTATAGTATTTCAAAGATAAAACTTCAAGTTCAGTCTTTAATTCACCAAGTCCTAATCTATGAGCAATTGGAACAAGAATTTCTAAGGTTTCTTTAGATTTTTCTCTTCTCTTATCTTCAGGAATAGCCCAAAGAGTTCTCATATTTTGACATCTTTCAGCAAGTTTAATAATGATAATACGTACATCTTCTGAAAGACCTACAATAATCTTTTTATAATAATTAATGTGGTCTTCTGTATCAGCAGATAAATTTAATTTATTAATCTTAGTAATACCATTAACTAGGTCTGCTATATCATCACCAAATTTTTCTTTTATTTCCTCTAATGTAGCATTACCAATATATATAGTATCGTGTAATAAAGCTGCACATATAGTATCAGGATCAGCATTTAATTTTGTTAATATATAAGCAACATTAAGTGGATGACGCATATAACTTTCTCCACTAAGTCTTATATCATTTTTATGAATAACAGATGCATAATCATATGCTTTTTGAATAGTATCCAACACAGATTTATCATCTATATATTCTTTAACGGCTTCTAAAAGCTCAGAAATATTATCTATTTCGAGTTTATTATCCATTTTAATTCTCCTTTCCTGAGAAAAAAGAATTAAGCATTAATTCCTTTTACGCTTAATTCTTGTACCTTTCTTTTAGTTTCTTTTTTCTTATCATCTTTCTTAGGTGCTTTCTTTGCTTGTTTATTTTTACTATTATTAATCATTTTTTCAATACTAATCATAAATGAACATGCTAAGAATACTGATGAGAATAATCCAACAATTAAACCAATAACAATAGCTATATTGAATTCTATTATTTCTCTAGAACCAAATACTATTAAACAAATAATTGGAAGCATTGTTGTTAATGTAGTATTAATAGATCTAAATAATGTTTCTTTAATACTAGCATTAGCAATTGATTTAAGCTTTTCTTCATCAAAGTCTTTAGCCATATAATGTTTCTTAATGTTTTCTCTTAATCTATCAAAGATAACAATTGTATTATTGATTGAGTAACCAATAATAGTTAAAATAGCTGCTACAAAGATAGAATTAATTTCTATTCTAAAGATTGAGAATAACATAATAACCATAATTGAATCATGTAATAAAGCTATTATAGATGCTAAAGCATAACTAAACTTATATCTAATAGTAATATATAGAATAATACCTACTATAGCTATTAATAACGCATAAATAGCATTCTTAATTAAGTCTTTCTTAACTAGGTTAGATACTACTGAAATATCTACTGAAGCTTCATATTTATCACTAATAGTATTCTTAGTATCAGTAACATCTTTATCAGTTAATATTTCAGATACTTTAACATAATAATTGTTATCAGCTTCACTTGATTCAATAACATGATATCCAAGATCAGAAACTGTTTTATTTATTTTCTTTAATGTAGCCTTTTCTGAAGTAACTGTAATATCAGTACCACCAGTAAAGTCTATACCAAAATTGAATCCTTTAAATATAGAAAATCCTATACCTACTAATAAAATAATTGCAGGTATAATAATTAACTTCTTAAAGTTCTTAGTAAAGTTAAATGTAATTTTCTTTTCAAATTTAGAGTCTACTCTTTCAGTAGATTTAACTATTTCTTTCTTATTTTGATTAATAAATAATCTTAATCTATTATTGAAGAATCCTGTATTAATAAATGCATAGTTAATTAATCTTGTAACTAAAACTACAATTAACATAGTCATAATAATGTTGATTATTAACATTGTTGCAAATCCTTTAACAGAACTTTCACCAAATATAAATAATATAATTGCAACAATAAATGTTGTTACGTTTGAATCTAATATTGAACTAAATGAGTTCTTAACACCACTCTTATATGCTTCTTTAAGTGGTTTACCTTTTCTAAGTTCTTCTTTAATTCTTTCTGCAGTAATAACATTAGCATCTACAGCCATACCTACACCAAGTACTAATGCTGCAATACCAGGAAGTGTTAATACTCCATCAATTAAATAATAAATTAAGAATGTGAAGAATGCATATACAAGAATAACACTTGATGAAATGAATCCTTCAAAGTTATATATAAGAATCATGAATACAATAATTAATGCAATTCCTATAACTCCAGCAAGTTTAGTTTTATCTAATGAATTTTCTCCAAATGCAGAACCAACTGTTTGTGAAGAAATTTCTTTAAATTTAACATTATTTGATCCTGAATTAATTAGATCAACTAAGTTTTGTACTTGTTCTTCAGTAAAGTTACCTTGAATAATAACGTCACTACTAAATCCTTGAGAAACTGTTGCAGCAGATAAACATTTAGCTTCTACTAAGTTATCAAATTTACCACAGTTAGCAGTCTTATAGCTATCTGTTTCAGGATCAAAATCTAACCAAATAACAATTAATCTATCATCTGTTTTAGATATTTCTGAAGTAACACTATAGAATGTATCATTATCTTTAACACTTAATGATACTGCTGGTCTACCACTATCATCTTGTGATACTTTAGCAGCCATAGAACCACTAAGTACTTCTTTACCCATTAACTTTCTATCAGATGAATCTCTAAATGTTAATTCACCTGCTAAAGTAATATAATTTCTTGCTGTATCAACATCTGAAACACCTGCAAGTTTAACTCTTATTTTATCTTTACCTTCAATAGTAATTTCAGGTTCTGATACACCAAGAGCATCTATTCTTCTAAGCATTGTTCTATAAGTATCTTCTACCATAGATTCAGTAAGTTTAACACCTTTTTCAGCCGGTGAAACTTTATAAAGGATTTCAAATCCTCCAGCTAAATCAAGTCCCTTAGTAATATTATCAAATACTGTTGGAATAAGAATTGTAAATCCAACTACTAATGAGAATACAGTTAAAAATACTGTTAAGAATTTTAATTTACTTGAAGCAAATTCTAATTTATAATCATATTTTGATTTATCAAATCCAAGTACTATAAATGGTACTAATGGTAATAGCATTGCTATTACAGTAAATAATAAACCTTTATTAAATTTATTTGAAAGTCTAAACTTAAGCATTACAGTATACCAAACTAGGCATAATGCTGAGAAACCTTCAAGTAAAAATACTAGTTGTTCCTTAAATCCTCCAAAATAACAAATAGCTATTATTCCAAGTGGAATAATAAACTTAAATATGTTATACCATTTGTATTCTGCTAAATTTAATAATTCAACAAAATTAACAACTGGTATAAACCCCAAATACCACTTTTTATTAACCTTTTTAAGAATTTTTGATATTGCAAAAGAATATACTAAATAAACTGCTAATATAATTCCGCAAATAATTAAAGTGTCCATAAATCCATCTCCTACTTCTATATTCCTTTAATATTCTTTTCTCTAATATTAATTATACAAAAAAAATACAAGTTTTAAAACCTAAAACTTGTAATTTTTTAAGAATTCTTCTTTATATTCAAGGATTTTATCCTCATCAATAGCTTTTCTTAGGTCTTCTGTTAATCTTGTTAAATATCTAATGTTGTGAATTGAAAGAAGTCTAGCTCCTAAAGTTTCTTCTGCTTTTATTAAATGATGTATATATGCTTTAGTGTAACTCTTACAACAATAACAGTCACAATGTTCTTCAATTGGAGTAAAATCTTCTTCAAACCCCTTATTTTTAAGATTAATTTTACCATATTTAGTATATGCATGACCATGTCTTGCAAGTCTTGTTGGCATTACACAATCAAATATGTCTACACCTCTAATAACATTTTCAATTATATCTATAGGATCTCCTACTCCCATTAAATATCTTACTTTATCTTCAGGTAAATATTTACAAGAGTATTCAACTTGTTTATATTGAACATCTTTTGGTTCACCAACAGCAGTTCCTCCAATTGAATAACCATCAAAATCCATTTTAACTAGTTCTTCAACGCAGTGCTTTCTTAAATCTTCATATTCAGCACCTTGAACTATACCAAATAAACTTTGATTTTCGTTATTAAATACATCCTTACCTCTTTTTGCCCATCTAAGAGTTCTTTCAACAGATTCTTCAACATATTTTCTAGTATGAGGAAAACCTACACATTCATCAAAAGACATTGCTATATCACTATCTAATTTATTTTGAATCTCTATAGACTTTTCTGGAGTTAATAATAATTTATCACCATTTAAATGACTCTTAAACATAACTCCTTCTTCAGTTATATCTTTTGGTTTAGCTAAGCTAAATACTTGGAAACCACCAGAGTCTGTAAGTATTGGACCTTTATAATTCATAAACTTATGTAGTCCACCTGCTTTAGCTACTATATCTTCACCAGGTCTAAGCCATAAGTGATATGTATTGGCAAGTATTATACCAGCATTAACATCATATAGTTCTTCAACAGATAATGTTTTAACTGTAGCTTGTGTCCCAACAGGCATAAACATTGGTGTTTCAAAAGTTCCATGATTAGTTATTAGCTTACCATGTCTAGCTTTAGTATTTTTTTCTCCCTTAATTAATTCATATTTTATTTTCATATTGACCTCTAATCTATTATTAGCATAGCATCACCAAATGAAAAGAATCTATATTTTTCATTTACTGCTTCTTTATATGCTTTCATAATATTATCTTTACCTGCTAAAGCACTAACTAGCATTACTAAAGTGCTCTTAGGTAAATGAAAGTTTGTTATTAAATTATCAACAGCTTTAAATTCATATCCTGGATAAATAAATATATCTGTATCTGATACTTCAGAAGTAAACTTAGGATATCTAGATAAATTTGTTTCAAGTACTCTAGTTGATGTAGTACCTACTACAAATATCTTGTTACCTCTTTCTCTTACTTTGTTTAATTTATCAGCTGATTCACTAGTTAATATATAGCTTTCAGTATGCATTTTATGATTAGTTACATCTTCTACCATAACAGGTCTAAATGTTCCAAGTCCTACATGTAATGTTACTGGTATTATTTCAATACCTTTTTCTTTTATTTTTTCTAATAACTCTTCAGTAAAATGTAATCCTGCTGTTGGAGCAGCAGCACTACCATAATCCTTCGCATATACTGTTTGATACATATTACCATCTTCTAACTTCTCATGTATATATGGAGGAAGTGGCATAGTACCAAGTCTTTCTAGTATTTCAAGTAAAATACCTTTATAAAGTAATTTAACAAAAGTAATACCATCGTTATCAAGCTTAGTTACTTTAGCTTTTAGAGAACCATCACCAAATGAAATAATAGTACCCTCTTTTAATCTTTTTTGTGGTTTAGATAAACATTCCCATGTATCTTCTCCATGATCTTTAAGTAGTAATAATTCTATTACTGCCCCAGTATCTTCTTTAGTACCTATTATTCTTGCAGGTATAACCTTAGTATCATTAATAACTAATGCATCTCCAGGATTTAAATAATCTATAATATCTTTAAAAACTTTATGTTCTATTTCACCAGTTTTTTTATGTAATACTAATAATCTTGCTTCATCTCTTTCTTTAAGTGGAGTTTGAGCAATTAACTCTTCTGGCAAATAGTAATCAAAATCTGAAGTTTTCATAAAAATCACCAAAGATATTATATCACGTTTTCTATTTATTTATAATAAAAAAACAGATTATTTTCTAACCTGTCTTTTTTGTGCTGCTGTTACTAGTTTTAAGTTTGAAACTGGTTTTTTTGGTTTGCTTTCTTCTTTTACTTCGTCGAATGTTTTATCACCAATGTGCATTTCTAAAAATCTGTTATTTCTTGTATGACAAACATATTCAATTCCTTTTTCTTTTAATGACTCAATTTTTATTTCAGTACTGAAATCATCACCATTTAAAGCTTTAAATTCATCTAAAGTTATTCTTTCTCCAAAATAAACCCAATTAGTGAAATTGCATGCATCACCATAATAAGTGTCATTTCCATCAACTACAATTGGTTGATCAAAGAAGCGAAAACAATCTACAGAATCATCACAAGTTATATCTAGTGGATTTCTACTTTCAACTTCAACATCCTTTGGTTCACCAAATACTAATCCAATTGAAACTAATTCAACATAATGACGTATATACTTTTTCATAACATACTCTCCTTTAAGAAATTGTCTTTTATAATAATATATACGGTTTATAATTGTCAAGCATATTAACTATTCTTGTTCAAATAAATTCTTTTGGTAATCTATACCTAATTGTTTATATGCTTTTTCAGTAACTACTCTTCCTCTTGAAGTTCTCTTTAAATATCCATTTTGAAGTAAATATGGTTCATAAACATCTTCTATCGTAGATACTTCTTCTCCTATGGAAGACGCTAAAGCATCTATACCAACAGGACCACCATTAAATTTATAAATAATTGATTTAAGTAAATTGTGGTCAGTTACATCTAAACCTTCAGAATCTACTTTAAGTTTTCTAAGTGAACTTTCAGTTATTTCTAAATCTATTTTACCTGATCCTTCTACTAAAGCAAAGTCTCTAATACGTTTAAGAAGTCTATTAGCTATTCTAGGAGTTCCTCTACTTCTCTTAGCTACTTCATAAGCAGCATCGTCTTCTATTTCAATATCAAATACTGAAGCAGTTCTTTTAACTATAGTACATAAATCATTAATTGAATAATAATCTAGTTTAGATATTATTCCAAATCTATCTCTAAGTGGAGATGATAAATCTCCTGCTCTAGTAGTAGCACCTACTAAAGTAAATGGAGGTAAATCTATTTTAATACTTCTAGATGATCCATCAGAACCTACCACTATATCTAAAGTAAAATCTTCCATAGCAGGATATAAAATCTCTTCTATAAATCTAGGCATTCTATGTATTTCATCTATAAATAATACATCTCCTTCTTCTAAAGAAGATAGTATTGCTGCTAAATCACCAGACTTCTCTATAGATGGTCCAGAAGCAGTCTTAATATTAGTTCCTAGTTCATTAGCTATTATATATGCTAAAGTAGTTTTACCTAGTCCTGGAGGCCCATATAATAAAGTATGGTCAAGAGGTTCATTTCTCATCTTAGCAGCCTCTATAAATACCTTTAAATTATCTTTAACATCTCTTTGTCCAATATATTCTTTTAATGTTCTAGGTCTTAATCTTTCTTCATCATCACCTAATATAATATTAGGATCTTCTATTCTCTCATCCATAATTAATTCCTTTCTATTTTAATAATAGTTTTAATCCTTGTTTAATCTTTTCCTCTATAGTTAAACTATTATCTATTTTAGGAAGTACTGATTTAATATCAGAAGCTTTATAACCTAATGCTTTTAAAGCTTCAACTAGTTCAGTATCTTCTACTATATTATTCTCTTTAGAAACTAATTTTCCTTTTAAATCTAAGATTATTTGTCTAGCAACTTTATCTCCTATTTTAGGGAACTTCTTAATATAGTTTATATCTTCTTTTTCTATAGCTTCTACTAAAGTATCTAAAGATCCTACAGAAAATAATGATAAAGCAGTTTTAGGTCCTAAGCCTTTAACACTAATTAATCTTAAAAACATATCTTTATCTTCTTTAGTTTTAAACCCATATAAAGAGTTTTCATCTTCTGCTACCTTTTGATATAAATATATTTTATAATCTTTATTTTCTGTAAAAGAATATGGATTCGATACATATACTAAATATCCAATACCATTATTTTCTACTACTATATAACCAGAGTTAATCTCTGTTACTATACCTTTAATATACTCGAACATATGTTATCACCTATAAAAATTATAACATAAAAAAATCTAGTTTAAAACTAGATTTTTACATTTATTTTGCTATATAGAAACCAAACTTTTTACCATTAGTAGTAATAATAATTACATTCTTTGTTTTCTTACTTTGGAATACTTCTGATATTGTAGTCTTTTTAAGTTTCTTAATCTTAGAACCATTATAGTAAACAATCTTACCATAGTTATCAGTAGTATTATTAACAAATATTGATTTCTTATATGAAAGAATTACTTGTCCATTGCTTCCTATAACACTTTCATTCTTAGCAAATTTATATTCACCAACTTTATTATTGTTAGCATTAATCAATGATACTTTCTTATCAGTAACATTTAAGATTAAATCTTTAGCAAATACTACATTAGTATTATCATTTTTAACTTTGAATAACTCTTTACCATTAGTAGATACTATATGTGTATATTCTTCATCTGCATATTTATAAACTTTAATCTTATTAACTTTTTGAATATCTGCTAAATTATCATCTGTATTAAATGCTTTCTTTAATTTTGCAGAATATATAATAGACATTTCTTCATCATATTTTTTACCAAATAAGATTTCTTTATCTACTACTGTAATTAAGTTTTTAGAAGAAGCAACTATTTCATTCTTCTTGTTATATAGTACATATTTATCACTAAAGTCTTCAGTTGAATCAACAGTATATTTAACTAACTTGTATCCACCAGCTAAACCAGTAAAGTTCTTAATCTTATTTTCACCATGAACATAACTAAATAATACTTTACCTTTTTTAGCATCATATACAGTTATTTTGTTTTCTCCACACATACCTTCAGTACAGTTAATTTGGAAATATTTGTTATCATCATATGATTTAAAACTAATAATTATAGATGATCCATTTTCTTTAGTATATTTATATAATTCTTTATAAGTCTTTTCTTTTAAATCAAATATACCAAAAGAGTTTTCTTCTAAGTTATCTACTAATACTTTATCTTGTAGATTACTATATAATCCCTTTGTATATAATCTATATTTATTTTCATCAATTAGAGGTTTAATCTTCTTAACAATCTTAACTTGTGATTCTTCTTCAGATTCTTTTTGATCACCTTTTTTACTAATATCTAAAACAGTAGTTTCACCATTAGATTCTTTATAAGCCTTTATAGTTTTCTTTGTTTCATTAAATGTATATGAAGTAAAGCTTTCACCTTTGAACTTTTCAGCTTTAGCATCAAAATAATAATATGCTTTAGATGAATCTTGTAATATTAAATATAATGTTTCACCTTCACTATCTAATACTTCTTTATCAATAACATAATCAGATAGAGTTCTAGTTCCTCTTTCATCTATTAGATATTCTTCATCTAATACTTTTATAGAAGAAACACTTTTATATCTCTTAACTTTAGTTATATCAGAGTATAATGTTTCACCTTTATAATTAATAATATTACTCTTTCCATCAAGTTTTTCTTCAATAAGATAATCAGTTAATACAATTAATTCATTCTTACTTGAATATACTTTTTTACCATTTGATTTAGTAGCAAAATATTCTACTATCTCACCTTCTTTATTTACTTTCTTAAATAATAAATATGTTGAAGTAGCATCATAAATCATCTTAGAGTTAGATTTAGTATATTTACTAACTTTATCTCCATAAGAATCATAAACATAAATCTTATTTTTACTACTATCATAAACTGTCATGAAATCACAGTCATCATCAACACATTTGATTTCATCATACTTATTAGCTAATACTTTGTTAACATTTGTTATAGTATTTCTTCTTAAATACAGTGTTAACCCTAAACCTGCTATTAATACAACTAATACTGCAATTAATAGTATTTCAATTTTTTTATTATTCTTTTTCATATATACACCTCTATTATTATTACAATATTAATTATACAATAAACAAAAAAAAGTATCAACAAAAAATAAAAAAATAATGCTTATTAGCATTATTCTTGATATTCAAATTCAAAATCTAATATTCTAACAATATCTCCTTCCTCGGCACCCATTCTTTTTAATTCATCATCTACGCCCATTCTTCTAAGTTTGTTAGAAAATCTTCTGACACCTTCATCAGTAAATTTAGTCATTTTGAATAATTTTTTTATTTGTTCACTCTTAATAACAAAAGCATTACCTTCTCTTATTATTTCAAATGGTTTTTCTTCTTTAAATTTATATAAGATATGACTTTCAAATACTTCATCTTCATATAATTCTTCTTTATCAATTGTATCTAATACATCCGCTATTTTAACTAGTAATTCATCTAATCCTTCGCCCTTAATAGCAGATATCTCAAATATCTCAGAATCTACTTTCTTTTTAAATTCTTCTAGATTCTCTTTAGCACTATCCATGTCCATCTTATTAGCAACTATTATTTCAGGTTTCTTTAATAGTTTCTTATCAAAGTCTTCAAGTTCTTTTCTAATAGTCTTATAGTCTTCATAAGGATCTCTACCTTCTATAGAAGCCATATCTACAACGTGAACAATAACTCTAGTTCTTTCAATATGCTTTAAGAACTTATCTCCAAGTCCTTCACCTTTAGAAGCTCCTTCAATTAATCCAGGAAGATCAGCTACTGTAAACACTCTACCATCTATTGTTTTAACAACTCCTAAATTAGGAACTAATGTTGTAAAGTGATAATCTGCTATTTTAGCTTTACATGCAGATATCTTAGAAATAATTGTTGATTTACCAACTGATGGCATACCAACAAGTCCAACATCAGCAAGAAGTTTTAATTCTACTTTAATTCTTCTTTCTTCTCCAGGTTCACCATTCTCTGAAAAATTAGGAGCAGTATTATTATGAGTCTTAAAGGCATAATTACCTCTTCCACCTCTTCCACCTGTAGCTATAACCGCTTCATCTCCTACTTTAGTTAAATCAGCAATTATAAGTCCAGTATTAACGTCTTCTACTACTGTTCCTTGCGGTACTTTAATAATAATATCCTCGGCATTTTTACCGTTCATATTTTTACCCATACCATTAGCACCTTTTTTACCTTTAATCTCGTGCATGTATTTTAAATCTAATAGAGTACTTAGATTAGTATCTACTTTAAATATAATACTAGATCCTTTACCACCGTTTCCTCCATTAGGTCCTCCATCTGGAACGTATTTTTCTCTTCTAAAACTTGTACATCCATCTCCGCCATTACCAGCTTTAACATCCATTACAACTTCATCGACGAACATAAATATCACCTCTTTTCTTCTTAATCTATTACCACAAATGTGGGCAACACATAACTAGTCTTTCTCTCTTTTGATACCAGTCAAGTGGTAATCCAACTTCTTTCATCTTATTAATTAATATTTCAAAATCTTTTTCACCTACAAAAGATTTAAGAAATTCAAGATTAATACATGCTACATCCATTAAATGATAGCATCTAAAATTTCTAAGTGTACATATACATCTATATGATAATCCTATATTAGTAATAGTAATACTAGAATTACTATCATTAACTTCAGGTGGATAATCAGGTGCATTTCTATGAACATCTAAGAAATATAATCTTAATGTCTTATGAACAACTGATTTCATTTTTCTAATGCCAAATCTATGCCTATGCATTTCTCTTGCTATATGTGCATTATTTTTAACTTTATATACACCTATTAAACATCTATATAGAAATGTTTCTTCCTTTGTTAAAGGAACAACTGTATCAATATTTAAATTAAATATACCTGTTGCAAATCTTCTTGATTTTTCACATTCCATATCTGGATCATAAGCTCTAATCATTTTATACATGTCTACTAATTCTTGATTAATTTCCATAAATCTCCCCTGAAAGAACTAATTAGTTCTTAAAATATGCATCTAAATAATATATTTGTCTATGTTCCTTAAAATATTCTTTTTCAAAGTCTGTCATTATATTTTCTATTTTTCTTTCATCTTTATGAAGATCCATAGAAACTGTTTCAAATGAATACCAATATTTACTTAAACTTTCTAAAGCTGAAGCAAATAATATCTTATTATCTGTTTTAAGAATAATATGCTTATTCTTTTTAAATACTCTATCGTATGCTCTTAAGTATGATTCATGAGTAAATCTTTTTCTTTCATCTTGTTTTTTTGGCCAAGGCTCTGAAAAAGTTAAATATATAGTATTTATTTCTTTACCAAATATTTCAATAATATCTTTAGCATCACAGTTTATAATTCTTAAGTTTTTAATATTACCCCTAATATTATTAGCAGCATAAGCAGCTTGGTTTTTATCTAGTTCAATACCAATATAGTTAACTGTTGGATGAGCAAGGGCCATACCTATAATAAATGATCCTCTACCCATACCAAGTTCAAGCATTATTGGATTATTATTACCAAACACTTCACTCCATTTACCTTTATACTTTTCAGGATTCTTAACTACATAACTACTTGTTTTTAATATTTCATCTGCATTTTTTACTATATTATAACGCATATTTTATTCCTCCTTAATGTGAAAAAAATATCATCTGTGATGATATTATATTTCTTTATATACACTAACTTGTTTTTTGTTTCTACCTTTTGATTCAAATTTTACATAACCATCAATCTTAGCAAATAAAGTATGATCAACACCCATACCTACATTTTTAGCTGGATAAATTTTAGTTCCTCTTTGACGATATAAAATAGAACCAGCAGTAACAAATTCTCCGTCTGCTGCTTTAGCACCTAGTCTTCTACCTTCAGAA
>JAEEGL016995558.1_pt1 | contig 14885 bp, 16 predicted proteins | sample 9134231 | NCBI WGS metagenome assembly JAEEGL01 (sample SAMN16246548, study PRJNA631951) | gut metagenome | biome: gut microbiome; feature: rumen; material: fiber-attached | host: Bos | place: Iran: Karaj | collected 2018-10
ATCGATCTCGATCTTTTCGCGGATGCGCCGGATGTGGACCGTCACGGTCTTGTCGGACGCAAAGGCGTTCTCGTTCCAGACGTTTTCATAGATCTGCGTGCTGGAAAGCGTGCGCCCCATGTTGCGCATCAGGTATTCCACGATCTTGTATTCCGTGGCGGTCAGGTGGACTTCCTCGCCGTCCACCGTGACAAGGTGCGCCTCGGTGTCGAGCGAAAGGCCGCCCGTGGTGAACACGCCCTGCTTTTCCACAATGGAACCGAACATGACGTAGCGGCGGATCTGCGATTTGACCCGCGCCAGCAGCTCCAGCGGAGAGAACGGCTTGGTCACATAATCGTCCGCGCCGAGGCCGAGGCCGGCAATCTTGTCGGTGTCCTCGCTCTTGGCCGAAAGAAAGATGATCGGCACGTTGCTTTCCTTGCGGATCTCCAGCGTGGCGGCAATGCCGTCCATCACGGGCATCATGATGTCCAGGATGATGCAGTGCAGCGTCTGGCTTTTCGCGATCTCCACGGCCTCTTTGCCGTTATAGGCGGGCACGACTTCGTAGCCCTCGCTTTCAAGGTAGATCCGCGCGGCGTCCACAATGGCTTTGTCGTCGTCGCATACAAGAATACGGTACATGGAACACACTCCTTCTTGGATCGATTCTTTCCGAATCCATTCATAGCATAATGCGGAGAAATTACAACTCTTGCCATGAAATTATAACAGATTTCTTACAATTCGGAAAGAGGTTTTGGCGCAATCTCTTGCAAGACGGTGCAAAATCTGTTAGAATAACGCAGGAATCATTTCTGACGGAGGACAACAATCATGGTGGAACGGGCAGCGCTTTCCGAGTATTCCGAGCTTCTCGCGTTCGAGGAGCGGGTGTTCCGCGTCCGCTTTTGCGGCAAGGTGCCGAAGCTCTACACGGATCCGGCGGTCTGCGTGGACGTGCACCGCGTGGTGAAGGAGAACGGCAGAATCGTCGCCGCCATCGCCGCCTGGCCGGGCGATATCGTGACGCCCGCGGGGGTGCTGCACGCGGTCGGGATCGGCTCGGTCGCGGTGGACAGTGCCTGCCGCGGCAAGGGCTATATGCGCGAGATGATGCTCCAATGCGACGAGATTGCGCGGGCGCAAAACGCCGCGCTCGGCTACCTCAGCGGCCACCGTCAGCGCTACGGCTATTACGGCTATGCCCCGGGCGGCGTGCGCCTGGGCTATGAGATCAGCGCATACGACGTGGCCCGCGCCAAGCCCAAAACGAGTTACACCTTCACCCCGCTGAAGAACGACGCGAACGCCCTGCCCGCCGTCTATGCCCGCTATGCCGCGCAGGACGCGCGCTGGCAGCGGACGGAAGCCGATTTTGCCCTGACCGCTTCCACATGGCGCTGCCGGGCCTATGTGATCCGCAGTGACGCGGGCGCAGTCTGCGGCTATCTGATCACGGAGCGGTTCCGCGGCCAGATCGGGGAGCTGGTGCTCGCCGCGGGCGTTGACGCCGCCGACGTGCTGGTGCAGTTCGCGCGTTATAAAAACTGGAAGCAGCTGCGCGTGACCGTGCAGCCGGGACAGACCGCGCTGCAACAGCAGCTCGGCGCGTTTGGCGAGCATCCGCACGTTGAGGCGCCGGCGATGTTCAAAATCTACGATTACAAAAAGGTGATTGAAACTCTCGGCAGTTGGAAGGCACAGACCGTGCCGCTGCCCGAGGGGTCGCTCGTGCTGAACCTTGCGGGCGAAAAATGGCGCGTCACCCTCAAAGGCGGCGTCTGCACCGCAGAGGCGACAACCGACGGCGCCGACCTTTGCTTCACGGAGCACGAGGCGGTCGTGGCGCTGACGACGCCCTTTTTCCCGCCGACGAAAAACGCGCTGTTCAACGCCTGGGCCCCGCTTTGTCCCGTCTGGCTCCCCCACTGCGACAGCGTATAATCTAAGTCAACAGTCATTCGTCATCAGAACAGCCGCCCGTCGGGCGGCTGTTCAACTGTCCTCTGTCCCCTGTTCCCTGTTCCCTGTCCCCTGCAAAAAAAGACCCGGACTTTCGTCCGGGCTTTTTTTGCTTATCCTGCCAGCGCTTCCAGCCACGACAGGTTCAGATAGCCGTAGTTGCTCGGAATCTGGAACGCGGAATCGGGCACGTCGCTCGTCAGCTTGGAAATGTAGGTGGAGTCGATGGAGCCGTCGCTGCTGACCGCGTCCATACGCACCAGCGTGTCGCCGTTGAAGTAGTAGCGCATCTCGCCCTGCTCGTCCTTGACCGTTTCGCAGTTGAGCGTCTGGCCGCCGATCTTCACGGTGGAGGTCTGGATGTTGCTGGTATCAACATCCTTGCCGAAATTCGCCATCATGGAGCTCATGTCAAAGTCTTCGCCCATCATATCTTCCGGCAGCTTGGTGTACTTTTTGAAGTCGTCGATAATCAGATAGGTCGTCTTGTCCTTGGCCAGATACAGCATTTTGCACTTGTAGTTCTGAATCTTCGTGTCGATGACGAAGTTGCCGTTCTTGGCCGCGGCGGTGATCGGCGTGTCGCCGAGCTCGGGGTCGCTCGTCTTGAACTCCATCAGGTAGGTGCCGTTTTTGAACATCTCCTGATATTTTGTAATGCGATAGGTTTTCGGCGCGGCAGCCTGCGTCGGCTGGGTCGCCGCCTGTCCCTGACCGCCCGGAATGCCGCTGGTCGGCTGGGTCGCCGGGGTCTGCTGACTACCCTGCGTCGGCTGCTGGCTGCTTTGGGAGGTCGATGTCTGCTGGCCGCCCTGCGTCGCCGGCGTCTGCTGGCCGCCCTGCGTCGGCTGCTGGGTGGGCTGGACGTTCTGGCTGCTCGGCTGCGTCACGCCCGTCACGTCGGTGTTGCCGGGCTGCACGGGCTGCGTCGGCTGGTCGGGCACCACCTCGGCGCTGCCGGTGAAGGCGTTCACATCGGCGGTGTCGTTGATGTGCTCGCCGGTGTAATCGGTCGGCAGATCGGACAAGGCAACCTGATCGTTGATCTGGCCCATCTTTTCGCCGATTTCGCCGTTTTCCTTGATCTCTGCGGCATAGATGTTGCCCTGCGCGTCCGTCACGGCGGCAAAGGTCGTGCCCTCCTGGTTCACAACGGCAAGGTAGGAGCTGCCCTGCGGATCGGTTACATAGGCCTGGGTGCTGATCTCGGGTTTCTTGCTGTGGAACAGCAGGAACCAGACCGCCACGCCGCCGATGACGACGACGACAAGCAAGCCGAGCAAAATGCCACGAATAATCTTCTTCATACGCGGATGCCTCCTGAATCTGGATTCTTTCCCATTTTATGATGCAATCTTACACTGAAACTGTGCGCTTCTATCTGCAAAAGTGTAAACCTTATGTGAAAACTCACGCAAGCAGCCTGTCCACCACCGGCTGCAGCGGGGCGGTGTCGCAAAGCTCGATGGCGCCCTTGTCGGCCAGCGCGGGCGTGCGCGGATCGATCGGCAGCGAGGCGAGCACCTCGGTGCCGAGCTCCGCGGCGGCTTTCTTCGCCGTGCTCTCGCCGAAGATGCGGTGCTGTTTGCCGCAGTCCGGGCAGGTGAACACGCTCATGTTTTCCACGATGCCGACCACGGGAATGTGCATCATGTCGGCCATATGCACCGCCTTTTTCACAATCAGGCCGACCAGATCCTGCGGCGTGGTGACCACGATGACGCCGTCCACCTTGAGGCTTTGGAACACCGTCAGCGGCACATCGCCCGTGCCCGGGGGCATATCGACGAACATATAGTCCACATCGCCCCAGGCGACCTCGGTAAAGAACTGCTGAATGGCGCCGCTGATCACCGGGCCGCGCCACACGACCGGGGCGTCCTCCTCTTCAAGCAGGAGGTTGATCGACATCACGCGGATGCCGGTACTCGTTTCCGCGGGAATCAGACCCGCCGCGTCGGCTTCGGCGCGGGTGTGGATACCGAACATCTTCGGCACGGAGGGGCCGGTCACGTCGGCGTCCAGCACGGCGGTCTGTTTGCCGCGCTGCTGCATGGCCGAAGCGAGCTGGCAGGTGACGGAGGACTTGCCCACGCCGCCTTTGCCGGAGACAACGGCATAGATTTTGCCGATATGGCTGAATTCGTTTGGCTTGAGCGTCAGATCGCGGTCTTTGCAATCCTGTTTGCAGGCGCTGCAATCACCGTTGCAGGAACTCATGAGAATACACAACCTTTCCGGGAATATTCAAAGGATAAGATGAATAATATAATTGTACCTTAAACGCGCGCGTTTTGCAATTCTTTTTTTGAGAAAATCAAAAAAGATTGCCCCGAACAACGTCCCGCGTCATTTGCAAAGAACGAAGGAGGAGACGCCATGCAGTGCTGCAACGTCACACAACTGCGCGACAAAGAGGTGATCAGCACCAAAAACGGCTGCCGGATCGGCTATGTGTCGGATGTGGAAATCAATCTTTCGGACGGACGGCTGTGCGCCATTCTGGTTCCCGCCAGACGCAAGGGCGGCGGCCTGTTCGGCAAGGAGGAGGACATCCGCATTCCGTGGGACGACATTGCCATCATCGGCGACGATACGATTCTGGTGCGCTTTGAGCCCCCGCTGCCGCCGCCGGCGAAGGGCCCCTTTCCGTTCTGATTCAATGCTGTCAACTTAAGGTTTTATACCTCGTTCCGCGTAGGGGTCGTATCTCGCCTGCCGTTCTCGGCTCCCGCCTCGGTCGTTGCTTTTGCGGCGATGCCGCAAAGGTTGCCACTGGCAACCCGCAACTCGGTCGGCGCTTCTGCCTGCGGCAGAGGTCCCCACCGGGGACCCGCGCCCCTACGCGACAAGGCCTGTTCGTTGTCCTGCTTCTTAAGTTGACAGCATTGCGTTCTGATCGGGGAGTGGAGCCCTTCCCATTTTTGCGTGAAAAAATCGAACAAATGTTCGTTTTTCTATTGACAAAGGCCGTTTTCCGGACTATAATAGAATCAGGAAGCGGGCCGCATCGCTTCCGCGCAGGGCTGCCGGCGCCCTGCCATACGCTGCGTCTTTTCGGACGCCGGCGTTTATTTTTTTCTTTCGGAGGGAGCCATGCATTCAATTCCAATTCAGGTTTCCGGCAAAGTTGCGCTTTGCCCCAAACGATATCTTATCTCCTCCAACAGCGACTATGTCCTGACCTTTACCTTTGACGAGGAATGGGCGGAAAGCCCGGTCAAAACGGCGCGCGTTCTGTTCGACGACCAGTGCCTGGATCTGGTGTTCACCGGCGACCGCGTGGCGCTGCCGCGCATTCCGCCCTGCACGGCGCTTTCGGTGGGCGTCTTCAGCGATACGCTCGCCACCACGGCGGCCGAGCTGGGCTGCATCGTGTCGGTGGCCGACAGCGACGCCGAAGTGCTGGACGCGCTGACCGAAACGCAGTATACCCAACTCTTCGCCATCGTCAACGCGCTGGCTGCCAGGGCGCTGACGGGGTTGTCGCTCCAGGGCGACACACTGACGCTGCAGTTTTCCGACAACAGCAGCCATGCCGTCTCGCTGGCCGCTTTGCGCGGCGCGGCGCTGCTGCCCGCGCCCGGCCAGGGAGACGAGGGCAAGGTGGCCACGGTGGAAAACGGCGTTTGGGTCAAGAAGGCGCTGCCCGCGCCCGACGCGCAGATCAGCGCCTGGCTGGACGAAAACTTTGCCGCCTATTGCGCGCAAAACGGCTTTGCCGTCGCCTCTGCGGAAGGGGTGAGCTTCTGATGGCCGATTACCGCGTATCCGACACGCATCTGACCGCCGTTGCAAACGCCATCCGCCAACGCGGCGGCACACAGGCGCTTTTGCCGTTTCCCCAGGGCTTCGTCAGCGCCGTGCAGCAGTTGCCGGCCGGCGGCGTCAGCACCGCGGACGCAACGGCGGCGGCCGAAGACATCCTCAGCGGCAAAACGGCCTATGCCGGCGGGGAAAAGCTCACCGGCGCCATGCAAAACCGCGGCGCAGTCAACGAAACGCTCAGCACCAAAGCGCAGACGGTTGCGATTCCGGCCGGATTCCACAACGGCAGCGGCACCGTCTGCATTGCGCCGACGGAGCAGGACAAGCTGATTCCGGCAAACATCCGCGGCGGCGTCACCGTTCTGGGCGTCCAGGGCAACAACAGCGTGACGGACACCGCAGACGCAACGGCCGCGGCAAACGACATCCGCAGCGGCAAAACAGCCTATGTCTGCGGCGCCAAGGTAACGGGCACGCTCGACGTGGGGACGGCGGCTGCTCCGCCCTATGTCGAATACACGCTGGACGCGAACGGAAAAATCGTTGCCGCAAAGCTGGTCGGCTTCACCCGCATTCCCCAGTATATGTTTTACGGCGCGCCGGATCTGATCTCGCTCGACCTGACGGCCTGTCCGAATCTGACGGAGATCGGGCCCTATGCGTTCAGCGGCTGCACGAATCTGGAGCTGACCGCGCTGCCGGCGGGGCTGACGAAGATCGACAACTATGCGTTCCGCGACTGCAAGAAGCTGCAGATCGACATTCTGCCGGCGGGGCTGACCCAGATCGGCGGTTCGGCGTTCACGGGCTGTACCGGTCTTGTCAATCTGGAGATCCCCTGTGCTCTGATCGGCACCGGCACAAAGCCGTTTTCCGGCTGCACGGGCCTGCGCAAGGTCTGGATCCGCAGCGCCTGCGAAACGATTACGGCCGCGGCGGCAAACAACGCGCCGTTCACCAACTGCTCCACGGCGCTGGAGCTGTATGCGGAAGCCACCGCAGCCCCGGCCGGCTGGGGCGCCTATTACAACCGCGTGGGCAACAACGGCACCTCGACGGCAACGGTGACGTTCAGTCAGGCCACACGGCCCTGGTGAAAGGAGGAGTCGCGCAATGGCAACCGATCTGACCTATCCGTTTCGTGTCATGCGCATCACGCAGACCTATAACGGCAGCGTTTCTCATTACGGCCACAGCCACGGCAGCCCGTGCGATTACCCGATCGACGAGGGCGGCGCCGACGGCGGACGCGACAGCATGTATGCGCCGTGCGATCTGCGGATCGTCCGGATCTGGGGCGTCGGCGGCAAAGGGGTGAACACGCTCTTTTGCGAAAGCGCCGGACAGGTCCGGCTGGCAAACGGCAAAACGGACTATGTCACGCTGCAGGTCACGCACCCCAACGACGACGATCTGCAGCAGCTGCGCGTGGGCCAGCGGATTCCAAAGGGCCGCGTGCTTTGCCGCGAGGGCAGCGACGGCGCAGCCGCAAGCCACATCCATCTTTCAGTCGGGCGCGGCCGGATGCAGGGCGGCGGCTGGGCCAAAAACAACCGCGGCAAATGGGTGCTGACCGCGACGGGCGGCGCGCTGAAGCCGGAGGACGCCTTCTTCGTCCATCCGTTTTTCACCAGAATCGTCAGCGACGGCGGCCTTCCCTTTCGCACACTGCCCCAAAAGCGCTGCCGCACCCGGTTCCGCGTCACGGCGGCGTTGCTGAACGTGCGCACGGGGCCGGGCACGCAGTACCCGGCGAAGCCGTTTTCCGCCCTGTCCGCCGACGCACAGCAGCAGATTCTTGCGCTGCGGGGCGTCAAATGCAACGGCTTTGTCCGCGGCGTGCTGTTCACCGCCCGCGACGTGCGCGGCAGCTGGGCAAGATCCGATTCCGGCTGGGTGTGTCTCGATTACTGCGAGGCCTGCCCATGAACGATACCGTGACTGTGGCGCTGATCTCGCTGGCCGGTACGCTTTGCGGCACCTTCGGCGGGATTTTGATGTCGAACAGACTGACCAATTACCGCATCGAACAGCTGGAACAAAAAGTCGAAAAGCACAACAATCTGGTGGAACGTACCTACCGTCTGGAGGAGCTGCAGCAGGTGACCGACGAACGCCTGCGGGTGGCGAACCACCGGATCGAAGATCTGGAACGAAAGGAGGAACAACGTTGGACGGAAGCCGGGGCATAATCCTCAACGCCGCAATCACGCTTCTGTGCGCGGCTATTGTCTCGTTCTGCGTCCCGCTGCTCAAGGCGCGGCTGGGCGAGGCGCGTTTTGAAACGCTGCAAAACTGGATTTCAATCGGCGTACAGGCCGCCGAGCAGCTCTTCGGCAGCGGCGAGGGACAAAAGAAAAAGGACTATGTGCTTTCCATGCTGCTGGACATGGGTCTGGTCAAGCGGCCGGACGACGTGACGGCGCTTCTGGAAAGTGAAGTCTATCAGTTAACCCACTAATCCACCGGGATCGGCAACGCAGGGCGGTATCTGTCCTGCAACGCCGATCCCTTTTGCAGCGGCGCTTGGCGGCATTTTCGGTTCCGCCCGGCGCCCTTTTCTTTTTTTTGATTTTTTTAAGAAAAGGGGTTTTCTTTTGCGCAGGAACATGGTATAATACTTTGGTATTTACTGGAGGTCTGTTTTCGGCAGCGCTTCCGTTTTATGGCATTTTACCTTTTTTGATAGATTTGGGAAGCGCCGGACGGCGCAAAGAGAAAGAGGAGATTCTTTTGGAAAAGCTTGTGATCCACGGCGGAAACAGGCTGACGGGTGAGATTGAGATCAGCGGTGCAAAAAACGCCGCCGTCGCCATCATCCCGGCCACATTGCTGGCCCAGGACGTCTGCCGCCTGGAAAATATTCCGAACATCAGCGACGTGATTACCATGCTGCGGATTCTGTCGAGCATGGGCGCCACGGTTCGCTATCTCAATAAACACACGGTTGAAATCGACACAAAGCACGTCAATTCCTTCATCGTGCCGCACGAGATGACCCGCAAGCTGCGCGCGTCCTACTATCTGATCGGCGCGCTGCTGGGCCGGTTCAACCGCGCCAAGGTGTCGCTGCCCGGCGGCTGCAACTTCGGCGTGCGCCCGATCGATCTGCACATCAAGGGCTTCGAGCTGCTCGGCGCCGCGGTCTCGGTGGAAAACGCCATGATCAACGCCACGGCGGAGCATCTGACCGGCAGCCCGATCTATATGGATAAGGTTTCGGTCGGCGCCACGATCAACATCATGCTTTCCGCCGTAAAGGCGCGGGGGCTGACGATTATCGAAAACGCCGCCAAAGAGCCGCATATTGTGGATCTTGCCAACTTCCTGAACGCCATGGGCGCCGACGTGCGCGGCGCAGGCACCGACGTGATCAAAATCCACGGCGTGCAAAGCCTGCACGGCTGCACCTATTCCATCATTCCCGACCAGATTGAGGCCGGCACCTATATGGTCGCCGCGGCCGCAACAGGCGGCGACGTGATGATCAAGAACGTGATTCCCAAACACCTGGAATCGATTACCGCGAAGCTGCTCGAATGCGGCGTCCGGGTGGAGGAATACGACGACGCCGTGCGCGTGATCAGTACCGGAAAATTCCGCCGCTGCAACATCAAGACCATGCCGCATCCCGGCTTCCCGACCGATATGCAGCCCCAGATGAGCGTTTTGCTCACCGTGGCCAACGGCACCTCGCTCGTGAGCGAGGGCGTTTGGGACAACCGTTTCCGCTATGTGGATCAGCTGATCCGCATGGGCGCCAACGTCCAGGTGGACGGCACCATCGCGGTGTTCCAGGGCGTGCCGGAGCTGACGGGCGCGCCGGTTCGCGCCGACGATCTGCGCGCGGGCGCCGCCATGATTATCGCCGGTCTGATGGCCCGCGGCAAAACCGAGATCGAAAACATCGTCTATATCGACCGCGGCTATGAGGACTATGTGGAAAAGCTGCGCGACCTCGGCGCCGACATCTACCGCAAGGAATTCAGCGACGACACGCCCCAAAGCGGCGCGGCGGGCTGAACGGCACGGCGGTCGGTTTTGTGAATCAGAAGTGTCTTGTTGCGCGCAATGAGACACTTTTTTTAAAAGGACTGTACCTATGGCAAGATTCTGTTCTCTGTTTTCCTCCTCCTCCGGCAACGCGACCTACATCGGCTCCGGCCGGACGGGCATCCTGATCGACGCGGGCGTTTCCGCCAAACGGATCCGTACCGCGCTGCAGGCGCGGGACATCGATCCCGCAACGATCAAAGCAATCTTTGTCACGCACGAGCACGCCGATCACATCAAGGGCATCCGCGTGCTGGGGTCGCAGCTTGGCGTTCCGGTTTATGCCTCGCCGGGCACCCTGCAGGGCATGGCGGACTGCGGCGCGCTGGACGGCCGGTTCCCGCAGGAGATTCTGCCCGTGGGCGGCGAAGCCGAAATCGGCGACCTGCTGGTGCGCTCGTTTCCGACGCCGCACGACGCCAACGAGAGCTGCGGCTTCACCGTCGAGCTGCCCGACGAGCGCAGGGCCGCCGTGGCCACCGACATCGGCCACATGACCAACGACATCATGCGCGCCGTCCTCGGCTGCGACCTTGTGATGCTGGAATCGAACCACGACATCGGCATGCTGCAGAACGGGCCGTATCCCTATTTTCTCAAGCGGCGGATATTGTCCGATGTCGGGCACCTTTGCAACGACGCGTGCGCCGACGTGGCGGTGCAGCTCGTGGAGCACGGCACCACGCGGCTGTTCTTGGGCCACCTGAGTCAGGAAAACAACCTCCCTGCCCTCGCCTATCAGACCACGCTGTCCGCCCTTCAGCTCGCAGGCGCGACGCTGGGCAAGGACTATACGCTGCAGGTCAATCCGCGGGAAAACGACGAAGGAATCATTTTGTTCTGAGGTGACACGATGCAGCAGATCACAGTGCTTTGCGTCGGGCGGCTGAAGGAGCCTTATCTTGCCGCCGCGTGCGCGGAATATCAAAAGCGGCTGCAGACGCTGTGCCGCCTGCAGATTGTTGAATTGCCGGCCCAAAAGCTGCCGGACGACCCCGCGCCGGCGCAGATCGCCCGGGCGCTGGAAAAAGAGGGTGCGGCCATTCTGGAAAGGATTCCCCGGGACGCGGCGGTCCTTGCGCTGTGTGTGGAGGGCAAACAGATGCGCAGCGAGGCGTTCAGCCGTCTGCTCTCGGATTACACCACGGCGGGCAGGGACAAGGTTTGCTTTGTCATCGGCGGCTCGTTCGGGCTTTCCGACACGGTCAAGCGCCGCGCCGACCGCCGCCTTTCCGTCAGCGAAATGACCTTCCCCCACCAGCTCTTCCGCGTGATGCTGCTTGAGCAGATCTACCGCGCGAAGCAGATCGAGCGGGGAAGCAAGTATCATAAGTAATTCCGAATTCTTAATTCCGAATTATCATCACCACGGGAGGATTATATGACAGACTTCAAAACCACCACCCTCGGCATCGAGTTCGGCTCCACAAGGGTCAAGGCGGTGCTGATCGACAACGCCTGCCGCGTGCGCGCCGAAGGCGTCTATGACTGGGAAAACCGCTTCGAGGGCGGCTACTGGACCTACAGCCATGACGCGATCCTCACCGCGCTGCAGCAGTCGTTCGCATCGCTGCAAACGGCCGTGACGGAGCGCTTCGGCGCACCGCTGACAAGTGTGGGCGCAATCGGCGTCTCAGCCATGATGCACGGCTATGTCGCGCTGGACAAGGACGGCGCGTTTCTCGTCCCGTTCCGCACCTGGCGCAACACGACGACCGGCGACGCGGCGAAGGCGCTGACTGACCTGTTCTCGTTCAACATCCCCGAGCGCTGGAGCATCGCGCACCTCTATCAGGCGATTCTGAACGGCGAAGACCACCTGCCGCGTCTTGTGTCGCTGACCACGCTGGCGGGCTATCTGCATTACCGCCTGACCGGTCTGCATACGGTCGGCGTGGGCGAAGCGGCGGGCATGTTCCCGATCGACGCCGAAACGCTCGATTATGATGAAGCGATGCTCGCAAAGTTCGACGCGCTGGCGCAGACGCACGGCTTCACCCGGCCGCTGCGGTCGCTGCTGCCGGAAGTGCGCGTGGCCGGCGAAGCGGCGGGCACGCTGACAAAAGAAGGCGCTTTGCTGCTCGACCCCACCGGCACGCTGCAGCCGGGGATCCCCTTCTGCCCGCCCGAGGGCGACGCCGGCACCGGCATGGTCGCCACGAACAGCGTGCGCCCGCGCACCGGCAACGTTTCGGCCGGCACCAGCGTCTTCGCGATGGTCGTGCTGGAGCGCCCGCTGTCGAAGGTCTATCCCGAAATCGACCTGGTGACCACGCCTGACGGCGCGCCCGTGGCGATGGTGCATTGCAACAACTGCACCGCCGACATCGACGCCTGGGCCGGTCTGCTGCTTGATTTTGCGGCGCAGGCGGGCTTGCCGCTGACAAAGGATCAGGCGTTCTCCGCGCTCTACAACGCCGCGCTGGACGGTGAAGGCGACGCCGGCGGTCTGCTCTCGTTCAACTATCTGTCCGGCGAATCGATCACCGGGGTCAAAAACGGCGTGCCGCTGCTGCTGCGTCCGCGGGGCAGCGCCCTGACCTTCCCGAACCTTGCGCGCAATTTGCTGTTTTCGGCGCTCGCCACGCTGCGCATCGGCATGGAGCTGCTGCAAAAGGAACAGGTGGCGATCGACTGCCTTTACGGCCACGGCGGCCTGTTCAAGGCGGCTCTGGCCGGCAGCCGCATGATGGCGGCGGCAACATCCAGCCCGGTCACGGTGATGCAGACGGCGAACGTCGGCGGCCCGTGGGGCATGGCGATTCTGGCCATGTATCTGCTGAACGGCAACGGCCGCAGTCTGCCGGATTATCTGGACGAAGCGGTCTTCGCTTCCGCCGAAAAAACAACCACCCCGCCGGACAGCGCCGACAGGGCGGATTTTGACAAGTATCTCACGCGCTATAAGGCGGCGCTTCCGTTGGAAAAAGCCGCCGAAGCGCTGCTTTACGGGGAGGAATAACCGATGCTGGAACAGCTGAAGCAACAAGTGCTCGCGGCGAATCTGCTGCTGCCGAAGCACAACCTCGTCACCTTCACCTGGGGCAACGTCTCCGCCATCGACCGCGGCACGAGCCTTGTGGTCATCAAGCCCTCGGGCGTGTCCTATGACACAATGACGGCGGACGACATGGTCGTGGTCGATCTGGACGGCAACGTCGTGGAGGGCAGACTCAATCCCTCGTCCGACACGCCGACCCACCTGGAGCTTTACAAGGCCTGGCCGGAAATCGGCGGCGTGGTGCATACCCATTCGCGCTGGGCCACCACCTTTGCACAGGCGGGGATGGCGATTCCGGCGCTGGGCACAACTCACGCGGACGACTTTTACGGCGACATTCCCGTCTCGCGCCGCATGACGCCGCAGGAGATCGCGGGCGACTATGAAAAGGAAACGGGCACGGTGATTCTCGAGACCGTTGGCGACAAGGCGACGGAAATCCCGGCGGTGCTGGTGCATTCCCACGGGCCCTTTGCCTGGGGGAAGGACGCGACGGAGGCCGTCCATAAGGCCGTGGTGCTCGAGGAGGTCGCCTTCATGGCGTGGCACGCGATGCAGCTGAACCCCGCACTCCCGCGGATGCAGCAGGAGCTGCTGGACAAGCACTTCCTGCGCAAGCACGGCAAAAACGCCTATTACGGACAAAAAAGCCGCTGAGCGGAAAGGCAGGTCATCTGACATGAAAGAGCCCAGACCAAAGCTTCAAAAAGCGCTGCGGGTGTTCGCCGTGTTGCTGCTGATCTTCAGCATCGTGGCGTTCTTTCTCGTCGTCTTCACCTTTTCCGTCTCGTTCATCATCGGCGGCCAGATTCTCTCTGACGGCACAGGCATCATGCGCTTGCTGCTGCGCCCCGTTCACCACGGACGGCTCGCCATCGATTCCGATCTGTTCGCCTTTGCGTGGCTGCCCGGCGTCGGCTGTGTCACCGCATTTCTCGGCTATTGCAGCGTGCTGGTGCACGCCCTGCGCCGACGCAAACAGCTGGGCCCGGCTTATCCGGGCGCCCGGCGGTACCGGATCGCGCTGTGCGTCCTCGCGGCGCTGACGCTTGTGCTGCCGCTGGCCCTTTGGCCGATCAGCGCACCGATTGTGGCGCAAAGCGGCACCTTTACCCAGCCGATGCCGACGCCGGTGCCGGGCGCGATTCTGCTCGGCTGCACCCTGCTCGGTATCCTCCTTGCAAACAAGCAGACCCCGTGCGCACCGGAGACGGAGGACGGGGGTGAAACCGAATGACAGCCATCGTTTATGTGAGCAATACCGGCACAACGAGGCGCTATGCCGAAGCGCTCGCCGCAAAGACCGGCCTGCCGTGTTTCGCGGCGGACAAATACGCCGGAACGGCGGACGACGCCGTGTTCCTCGGCTGGGTGCTCGGCGGCGAGATTCAGGGCCTCAAAAAGCTGCGTGAAAGCGGCGCGGCAATCCGGGCCGTGGGCGCGGTCGGCGTTCTGGCGCAGGAGGCGGACAAGGTCCGGGAAAAGAACTGCCCGGCGGGCGAACCGTTCTTCTTCCTCCCCGGCACATTCGACGTGAAAAAGCAAAAGGGCCTCTATAAGCTGATGTGCGGCATGCTTGTGAAGGCGATCAAGGCAAAGGTCAAGGGCAGCCCCGACAAAGAGGGCGAAAAGATTCTTTCCATCTTTGAAAACGGCGTCGACCTTTACAGCGAAGAAGCGCTGCAGGAAATGGCGGATTCCCTGAACAACTGAACAATCGGGTATGGGCGCAGCCCATCCAAACCGCGTAAAAGAACAGAGTGCAGTTCTTTCCTGCACTCTGTTTTACTGTGAATCGGTTTTTCTTTTCGTTCTTCGCGAAATACGGCACCCCTATTCGGTTCGAAGCGCTTCCACCGGGTCTTTCTTCGCCGCCATGGAAGACGGGATCAGACCCGAAATGAACGTCAGGAACACGCTGATGATGACCAATATCACACCGCCGACAAAGGGCAGCGACGCCGCCGCGCCGGTGTTGGTCAGGAAATGCAGCGCCAGATTGATCGGAATTTCCAAAAGCAGTGTCGTCAATATGCCGATGATGCCCGCGCCGAGACCGATGGCCACCGTTTCGGCATTGAACACATTGGCCACGTCGCGCTTGGAAGCGCCGATG
>JAEEGL017395127.1_pt1 | contig 14885 bp, 19 predicted proteins | sample 9134231 | NCBI WGS metagenome assembly JAEEGL01 (sample SAMN16246548, study PRJNA631951) | gut metagenome | biome: gut microbiome; feature: rumen; material: fiber-attached | host: Bos | place: Iran: Karaj | collected 2018-10
ACGGGTAAATACTGATGCAGCGGCGGGATTTTTTGACGATATCACACCGGCGCGGGATGTTCCGAATGTACAGCCTGTACAAAACGTACCTCTTACCAAAAGCGGCAAGCCCGACAAAAGATTCACGCGCACCCTGAAGGAAAAATCGGGCGGCAGGGAAACCGCCCATGTTCACGCCCTTTTGTTCGCTGACGATTTGGACGCGCTGAAAGAAATCGCCTATCGGCAGCGGAAAAGCACAAACGAACTTATCCGGGAAATTCTGACCGACTACGTTCAGAAGCACCGGGAATGAAACCGGCAAGCAGGGCATGTGTTATAACACTTGCCTATTTTGGGGAAATTCCCCAAGCCCCCACGATCAGCAAGCAACGCCTTTGACCGTGCAAAGGCTATTTTCAGGGGCCGCCCCTGAAACCCCCCAGCCGATAAAGTGAAGATCTCCAGAACGCAGAAAAACGGGGCCAGCCTTGAAGCTGACCCCGTGCGTTTTTTCAGTCTGCGCTTTCCTCCGCCATGAACTCCACCCCGGCGCTGAAGCCGACCCAAAAGCCGAACCAGACCCCGGCACCGGGCGAACCAGGCTCCAGCCCCAGCAGTTCCCGCCCGTACTCAATCCGGGGATTCCCGATTTTTTCGGCTGCGATCTTCTTCCGGAAAGCGGCGACGGTGATTTCCGTCATTCTCTTATCGGCGTCACTCAGCATTTTTTCACCCCCTCCCAGCAGACCCCGCCGCCCGTATGAGAACGGCACAACCAAAAGCCGCCGCAGATCAAACGCAGACCGGCACCCCGGAAACTGTAAACGCTCATAGTTCTTTCCTCCCGATTCTTCCGGGGGAGCGACCGGAAGCCGCCCCCCGCGTTTTTGATTTTCTCAGTATGTGAACTTTGCCATATGGCCGCGCATCCTGTGAAGCCTCATCCATATCGCCGGATAGCTAACGTCCAGGCGATCCGCGATTTTCTCCATTGTTTCCCCGTCCAGCGCCCGCCGCCTGATGATTTCTTTGTTTCCGTCGCTCAGGCCGTTAAAGAACGCGGAAAAATCCGCTCGGAGAATTGCCAGGGCTTCCACGCTGCCCCCGTCGCTCACCAGATCCAGCAGGGAGCCGATTTCGTCACCGTCGCCACCCCTTACCGGGGTATTGTCCGCGTCGGCATACTTGCGAAGCTGGCGGGCCTCCCGTCCGATTTCGGAAACAGCCGCCCGCCACACGATCAGCGGCAAATCAAGCGTGGATTCGTCCAGCAGTTCCACGGTCTTGAGCCAGACCGCCCCGACATAATCCAAAGCGTCCAGCTTGTGGCCCTGCCGCTTGGCAACCTTGCCAATGACGCCGAGGATCATCTTGTATTGCCCCGTTTCTCCGAGGGCTTCCCATTCTTCACGCTTTGACATTCTGAAAACCTCCATTCTTGACTTCCGGGGAGGCGGCCGATAAAATGGATCTACCAGCCGCCCCCGCGCGGTTTGGGCCTTCGGTCTCTTTCCGGGATGCTTTGGCCGGCGCTCCGGAAAGGGGCCTTTTTTAACTGATGGTGAAGCGGCGGCTGGCCGTCTGCTTCACGAACCGCCCGTAAAGTTCAGGCAGTTCTTTCTTAAAGCTCGTGCTATCGAACCTGGAACTAAGCACGCTCGTCCACCTGACGATGTACCGCCCAGCTTCCATTTCCTCCACGCCGCGGGCCGTCATTTCGGCCTTGATAGCGTCCTTCAGGGCTTCAACTTCCTTGCTGGCTTCGTCCAGCAGGTTTTCCCATTCCCGGAGGGCTTCAACCTTGGACTCCAATTCGTTGATAGACATTTGCATTTGCTCCTTTCAGTTTTTCAAAGTACAATCGGGGGAGGGGGGCCGCGCCGGGGAGGGCGTGAGTCTTAGCCTTGGCGTCTCATTCTCTCTCTTTCAGATCCCCGGTCTTGCCGCGCTGCTTTGTCGCTGACGGCTTCCCTTGCCCTTTCTGATACCCATTATACACGCATTATGCGTGTTTGCAAGATGGAAATATGCACAATATTTGCGTGTTGCCGTTGTGCAAATTGTACACTTGCAATATAATCATACACCTGTTATAATAGGGAGCTGAGAAAGGAGGCGAAGAAATGCCGATCACCTATAAGATTGATGTGCTTTCCGCACTCAAAAACGCCGGGTATTCGACTTACAGGCTGAGACAAGAAAAGATCATGGGGGAGCGGGCAATACAGCAGTTACGCGAGCAAACCCCCGTATCATGGGAAGTTATGACCCGCGTTTGCGATCTTCTGAACTGCCAGCCGGGGGACGTGCTGGAACGTGCAGGAGGCGGCAGACTTCCCGCAGAAGCCCAGGAGCCGCCCACCGCGCCGGAAGGAACCGGAGACCCCGCCGCGATCCGCGCCCACCTGACAGAGATACAGGGGCAGAAGCCAACGGCGGAAAGCATCGTTGCAGAGATAGAGGAAACAACGCGCCTTGTGACCTCCACGCTTTGGCAGAACGTCTTTTATGAGAACAAGGTGTATAGAGCGCCGAAGGACGCCGCCGCCGTCAGAGCCGCCCTAGTGGACAGCAAGAGCCGAACCGCTGCCATGCTGGACAATCTCATAGAGAACATAGACCGCCAGCAGGGGCGAAGGTGAACACCGTGTATAGAGTGTATTTCCTGCTTACTTCCTTTAATTTACATTAGCGGAAGGAAATACCGCGCACCAGAAAACGGAGAATCGGAAGAATGAGATGCTATATCCCCGTCCAGCATTTCACGCCAGACGCGCCCCCATTCCCCGCAGGAACACCAGCCTTTGACGATCCCGCCGCCGCGCTGGAAGCGGCCAGGGCATCAGGCGCGGAACTTGTCTATATGTACTCCGCCGCCGTCGTTGACGGTCTCACCGTTAAAGAGCTATGTCCCCGCCACCCTACGCGGATATACCCCACCCGGCGCACCGTGCTACACTACGACGGCAGGACATACAGGCTAAAGGACACAGCGCCAGACGCGCCCAAGGCCCCCACCACACAGCGCCACGGCAACGGCACGGGTACACACACCACCGCGCACAGCACAGCACACAGCGCCACCAGCGCCGCCACAGCGCACAGCGCCAGCACTACCACCACCCACCGCCCACCAGCGCCACGGCACACGGCCAGCACCACGGCGCACGGTGACGGCCACCAGCACGACGGCAGGAGCAAGACAAGCACCACCACCAGCACCACCACCACGACGGACACGGAGCCAGCGGACACCACCAGCACCACGGCGGCCACCGTCACCACCACGGCCAGCGCCACGGCACAGACACAGGGCCAGCACCCACCAGGCACAGCGCCGGAGCCGTCAGCACCAGCCCCATGACGGCCAGCGCCAGCGCGAGCGGGAGCCGGTCAGCGCCGCCCGTATGAGAACACCAGCGCCAGAAACGGCGGCAGATCAAACGGGGCGCACGTCCTCCGCAGGGCTTCACCTTACAGGCTGCCAAGGCTGCCCCGGCTGCGAGAGGCGGCCAGGCTGCCCCGATCCTAAAGACCCCGGCAACGGGAAGGGCGAAAGAGATACCCAAAACCGCCGCCCCATTGCGGGGGAAATGAAAACGGCGAAAAGGATACCAAATCTTACCCCGAAAAAAAGACAAGAAGTGGTATGTCCAGGAGGCCCCCGAAGGGGCGCAGAACGGCGGCGAGTGCTGGACGGAGAGCGGATCAGCGGCCAGCGCCGGAGCCGAAGGACGGCCACCGCGCCGGAGATCAGCGCGGGAGCGACCGGGAAAGCCCTACCCCCACTTTGTAGTTGAAAACCGAAAAATCAGCGGCCAGGGAGCCATAGCCCTTTCCGCCGCGTAACCGTTCGGAAATCTTACGGCGGCGGCGCTGCCGTGGTAGAATGGAGGGAGATTCAATGCCCTACAAGACGAACATAGGCCGGGAGCAGACAATCCTATACACGCAGCAGGAAGCCGCCCGCGAAATAGGCGTCAGCGAGCGCACCTTGCGGAGCTACATTGCGCGGGGCCTGATTCCCGCCGTGAAGATCCGTCGCCGCGTGTACGTTTGGGACAGACACCTGATGCAGTTTATCCGGGGGGCGAAGTCAACGCGGAACCTGGAAGCTGTGCCGCCCCCGGAATACGACACGACCACCTTTGACGATTTGCCGCCCGATCCAGTCTTTGACGGTCACGGGCGGAACATCTACGAATAACACCCTACACGCCAGGAGGGAAAAAACATGATTAGGGATTGCTTAGAATCGTTCTACACCCCACAGGAAAAAGCGACCCTTGCAGATCTCACCGTGAAATATCTGGAAGGACGAATAAAGGCGGAGCAGGCTATACTTGCTTACATCAACGACCACCCATCCGCAAACGGCAAAACGGTCACGATTCCCGCCGACTATGTAAACGCTGCCTTTACCGACTACAACGAAGCTGTTTCCGCATGGCAAGAGGCACGGGAGCCGGTAATAAAGAGATACGCCGAAAGCGTAGCTGTTTCCGACATCATCCAGAACGCAAAGGACACGCTGCGCGGCGTCCGCTGGAAAGACATAGAACACCACCCATTCAGCAGACGCTTTGTTGCGTCGATCAGCCGGAAAGAAGATACTGCAAACGTGCTTGTGCTGATTCTCGCGCCGTTTATCCGTGCGCTATCGGCAACCAGCGAAGGGCGGGCCGCCTTTGATGCGGCCATGAGCGACCTTGTAAACGCGGTTTATCGCAAGGCAGACCGCATTGAGGACACGCTGAAGAAGAAAGAGGGGGCCGACAATGCAAAAGAAGATTGACCCCACTCTTGACGCCCGTATAGCCTTTGACGGAGCCTCCGTTGAAGTCAGCACGGGGGACGCAAAGAGCTTCAGCATGATATTTCAAAACTCCGCGACAAACACGCTCATGCGCACCCTTGGGACAACCGACCATGTAGATATTGACCACAGGACCGGAACGGCGACGATCCGCAATGAAGGACTTGAAATCAAAATCAGAAACTTTGTGCAAATCGGAGCGGGCCGCACGTCTACGCTGAAGCTGCTTGTCGCTTGCATTAAGACGCTGACCGAGGCACCCATAAAGACAAAGCGCGTGGAGATCCCGTTGAAGGACTACATGGAGAGCCGGGGAATCAGCGACGAAAAAGAGGCGCGACGCCAGACCAACGAAGATTTGAACGTGCTGTATGAAAGCAGCGTTTCTTTCAGATACCCCACAAAGGCGAGGGGCAAAACCACGGCCGCCTATATGCAGGATTTTGACGATTACCGGATATGCCAGCATAAAGGCATCCGCAACGGCAAAATTGCGCTGACCTTTGCCGATGAGCTGTATAATATGCTCATTGCCTCCCCCCTCATGCCTTACCATGCCTTGCTTCTTCGGCTGAACGACAAGCGCAACCCAAACAGCTTTTACTTTCTTTGGAGAGTTTGCGAGCTGAAAAACATGAACATCGGAGCCAGCAACGAGGATATCATTTCGGTTACTACCCTCTTACGGGCATCCCCCAAAATGCCGACCTATGAGGAAGTAATGAAGAAGAACCGAGACCCAGGCCGCCGCATAATGGAGGCGTTCTTGCGGGACATGGACGCGCTGGAAGAAGCCTTTGATTATGAGCTATGGCACGAGCGGGGCCGCAAGCTGACCGATGACGAACTTTATAATCTGACCTATTCGACCTTTGCGGGCCTCATGGTACATATCTTCTGGAAGTCCTACCCCGACCAGACCGCCAGGCTTGAAAAAAAGTCGAAAATCCCCGAAAAAACGGGGGGTAAAGGACAGCAAAAAACATCCCATAAGAAGAAAAACACCCCCGAAAACTAGGGGGGTAAAGAACAGCAGACAGAGGGGGAGCGGTTAGCATCACCGGCGCGACCGTCTCCCCTCCCCTATATCTTGTGCTTGCCATCTGCGGCAGAGGCGAAACCGGGTATTCGCAAAAATAGGGGGGGTAAAGGACAGCAAAAAAACGAAATTTGGGGGGGTAAAGAACAGCAAAAGGGGGGGTAAAGAACAGCAAAAGGGGGGGTAAAGAACAGCAAGCCCTTCAAAAAACCCTTTATTTTCAACGGTCTACGACCCCTCAAAAATTCCAAGATATTCAAGATTATCAAGATAATCTTCAATGGAGCAATACCGCCCCGCTTGTGCGGGGCCGGTATGCTATAATGAGCAGGAACCGGAGAGGGCTTTTCCATTTATAGGCAGTTCAAAGCAGGATTACGGAAAACTCGCCCCCGTTTGGGCGGCGCGGCGAGGACGCGACGCAGGGAAAAGAAGTGCTGCCCGCCCTCCCCTGTTCAGAAAATCACGACCGGGCCGCCAGCACCCGGAGAAAGGAAGCATCACCCATGACCCAGCAGGAGCGCATTTTAGCCAGGAACGAAGTGAACCGCCGCCGCATTACTGAATTTATCAGCTTGACCCCCAGCAAGGGGGGCTTGTATGTCTGCCCCGTCTGCGGCAGCGGCACAGGGCCGAACAGCACAGGGGCCTTGCAGCTCAGCAAGGAAGGAAACCATATCACCTGTTATGCAAGAAAGTGTTTCGGGGAAAAGGGCGAGGATACTTTAGGCGTCCTCCGCAAAGTCTGGAACTGCAGCGAGACCGAAGTATTCAAGCGGATAGGCATAATTAAGAGCGACGGAAAGCCCGCGCCGATCAGAGCGGCAGCACCGAAGAAAGAGCCGGAGCCGCCCGCGCCCCGCGCCGACTTCCGGGACTACCTCGGCAAGTGCCATGCGGCGCTTATGGCAAGCCCCGACGCTCAGGCATATCTTACGGGCCGGGGATTCACGGCGGAGAGCCTGGAGCGTTTCGGTTTGGGATATGACGCAGAGAAAAAAGCCGTCGTTATTCCCTACGGGCGCGACGGCCATTATTACATCACCCGCAGCATCGAGGGCAAAGCATACCGGAAGCCGAAAACCGACGAAGCAGGGCCGGAGCCGCTTTATAATGCGGCTTGCCTTTATGCGGGCGACGCCTCCGCCGTCTTTGTTGTGGAAAGCGCCCTCTGCGCTATGTCCATCATGCAGGAGGGCGGGGCCGCCGTTGCATTGAACGGCACCGGCAGCGAAAAACTCTTGAAGCAGATCACCGAACAGCCCACGCGAAAGACTCTTGTGCTGTGCCTGGACAACGACGAAGCCGGGAAAGAGGCGCAACACACCTTTGCGGAAAAGCTGACCGCCCAGGGCGTCCCCTTTGTGGTGTACAACGTGGCCGGGAAGTACAAAGACCCGAATGAACACTTACAGGCTGACCCGGCCAGCTTTGCGGAGGCCGTGAAGAACGGCATGAACGCGCCGGAGGCGCAGAAGGAGGCCCAGCGGCAGGAGAGAGCCTATCAATTCAAGGCGAGATACAGCGCGGCGGGCCGCATACACGCTTTTCTCGACGGCATAGCCGAAAGCGTGAATAACCCTCCCCAGCCGACCGGCTTTTACACCCTCGACGAAATTCTTGACGGCGGTTTGTACGCCGGGTACATCATCCTTACAGGCGGAACGAGCGTCGGCAAGACCGCCTTTTGCTTGCAGATAGCGGATAACGTGGCCGCTGCGGGCCGCGACGTTCTGTATTTCACCCTGGAAATGACCGCCGCCGATCTTATGGCCCGCTCGATCTCCCGTCTGACCCTCAAAAACTGCGGCGACGCTGAGAGCAACGCCAAAACAGCGCGGTACATCACGGACGGGACAAAACGGGCGAAGTACAGCCCCGCAGAGGCGCGACTTGTGGCGGAAAGCACCGTCGAATATGCTGATACCATAGCGCCGCATATTTTCTTTATAGAGCCTCGCCAGCGTGACAAGGATTTTCTTTCAACGGACGATGTAAAGGACGTGCTGCAGGAGTACGCGGCGGGCATGGAGCCGGGGGCGCAGGGGCCGCTTGTTATCGTAGACTATGCGCAGCTCTTACGCCCTACCGAGAAGGACAAGGGAGCCGACGCCAAGCAGAACATGAGCAACAATGCAACCGTGCTATATCATATCAGCAAGCAATACAACGTCCCCTTGCTTGCCATTACCAGCCAGCCCCGCAGCGAGTACGGGCAGCGGGACAGCATGAACGCGGGCAAGGAATCCGGCGACCTGGAATATACTGCGGAATACCTATTCCGCTTGCAGTTCCCGAAGCCGACCCAAAAGGACGACCGGGAAAACGTCGGGAGCTACGAAAAGAAAATGAAGCGCGTACCCGTCCGAACCGTAGAGCTTGCCATCATGAAGAACCGCAGCGGGCCGACCGGCGACACGGTAACTTTCAAATATCATGCGAAGTTCAACCACTTTGAAGAGGCTGGACACGCCCTCGACGATGTAGATTAAGGGGGGCGCGGATCATGGACAACCGGGAACTTTTCAACCGTGACAAGCTCATACAGCAGTTACAGGACATACACTCAGAACAGCCTATACAGGGAGTACATAAAGTACAGCCGTCCACTGTGTACGGGGCGGAGCGGGCGGAGCTGGAAAAGGCTGCGGAAGCAGGGCGGGCCGCCTCTGAGCAAATCGCCAGGGCAACCGCCGCCAGCGAACCGGGCCGCACGGCGATCCTGAAGGGCTTGCAAGCCGGAAAGGATATCTATACCCTATTCGTCGCGGCTTGCGACACGATCAGCGCCGTCACCGGCGACACGGTATTCAGCACCCAGGCCCGCGAGATCATCCGGGACGTTTACGGGAAAGCCCTCGGAGAGAAATCACCTTTACGGGCCGAGCTGGACGCCGTAGAGCGCCGCGCCGAGCGCATACGGCGGAGCATGGAGCAGGAGGACGACGCCAGGGCGCGGGAGAACATGGGCCGAGCGTTGCGCGCGCACCAAAGGGAAGCGGCGCAGCTCCGGGAGAAGATCAACGCATAAGGGACGGGGGCAAGCGCCCCCGCCTTTTAATTACTTTTAAGTGCTTGACAGGTGAATACTTTTGAGTTATTATAGACGCAGACAGAGAGGGGGGCGCAGCTTGCACAAGATACGGTTTTACAAAGACCGAAACGGGAGGCAGCCCGTAAAAGAACACCTGGACGAACTCAAAAAGAAGAACGACAAGAGCAGCCGCATAAGGCTTAACAAGGCAAACGACTATATTCAGGCCCTCGCGGAGTACGGAACCGCCATCGGGGAACCGTACCTGAAGAAGATAGACGACAAGTACAACATTTGGGAATTGCGCCCCAGCAGCGACCGCATTTTTTTCGTAGCATGGGTAAATGATAGCTATATGCTGCTTCACGTTTTCCAGAAGAAAACGCAAAAGACGCCAGAGCGAGAGAAAGCACAGGCGCGGCGGGAAGTCAAGGATTTATTGGAAAGGGGACAGGACAATGAAGAATAACAGCGCAATCGGTGATAGCTGGGAGGACGTGCGGCGCGAACTGTTCACCCCGGAGGAAATCGCGGAAAGCGATCTCCGCGTTGCCCTTATCGGTGAGCTTATCAAGGCCCGGCAGGAGCTGGGAATCAGTCAGAAGAAGCTGGAAGAACTGAGCGGAGTAAAACAGCCGATCATTGCCAGGATGGAAAAGGGATATACCAGCCCGCAGCTCGAAACCGTCCTGAAAGTGCTTGCGCCGCTGGGGAAAACCCTTGCAATCGTTCCTCTGGAGGCGAACCAGGCATAACCCCCACAGGTGGACAATGTCCGCCCGAATGTCCGCGCCCGCGCACGCGCGGGAAAGACACCCCCTGACCCATGACCGGGCCGGGGGGATTTTCGTTTTCTGCGAAATTTATGTTTACTTTTATGTGTATTCGTGGTATAGTATATATAGGGTGTACATGATATAGCTTGCGTATATGATGTACACGAAGTACGCGGGAGGGGGCAACCGTCCCCTCTTTGCGGAAAAAGAAGGGGGATTATATCGTGTCCGAAAAAGCGAAAGCGTCCAGGGCCGAATATATGCGCCAGTACCGAAAGACCGAGCGGGGAGCCGAGCGCAGCAGGGCGGCAACACAGGCGTATTGGGAGCGCCGCGCCGAGCGTGAACGGCAGCAGGACGCCGAAAAGGGAAAATGCCAAGCGCCGAAGTCTTGACGCCGCTGCAGGCGATTCACCGTCATTGCGTGGAGTGCAGCCACGGCCAGGCGCGGCAAGTGCCGCTTTGCCCTTGTTCCGACTGTCCGCTTTTTCCTTACCGGCAAGGAAATAACCCCTTCACCGCGAAAGACTTTCAAGGCCGCAGGGAGGAAAGAAAATGACCGGAGAAAGCATCTTTGTCCCGTATGAGAAGCCCCGACCGGCACCCTATAAGACCATCGGGGAACCTGTCACCGTTTCCGCGAAGGAAACGCGGCGTGAAGAATTGAGAATCACCGTCACGCAGCGAGACGGCGAGGACGCGCCCCGCGTGGATCTCCGATACTTCACCATCCGCAGCGACGGCGACGCCAACCCGCACCGGGGAGGCTTGCGCTTGACCTTTGAGGAAGCGGCGCAGCTCCGGGACGCGCTGAACAAGCTCGATCTCTGAGGGGAGGCGGCGACGTGGGAGCCAAGAGCAAGCGGAAGGGCAGGGCCGGGGAGCTGGAATTGACCGCCGTTCTGAACGAGCTGGGCTATACCACCGTCCGCGCCGGAGCCTGTACCTCTTACGGGCAGGAAGCCGACGTTTCCGGCTTGCGGGGAATCCACATCGAGTGCAAGCGCGTGGAGCGCCTTAACCTGGAGGCTGCCATGCGGCAAAGCGTAGACGACGCCGCAAAGTTTCACGACGGCAGGCCCGCAGTTTTTCACCGCCGAAACGGGAAAACCTGGCTTGTCACTATGCGCCTGGAGGACTGGGCGCGAATGTACGGGGCCGCGATAGGGCAACCGCCGAAAAGCCCCGCAGGACGCGCCAGGATGCCGCAGGGCGCACGATACGGAAAAACAGGTGTAGGGACACCAAAAGAAAAAACTGCCCGTACAGGGCAGAAAAGAAGGGAAACAAACGTATGAATACCGAAGCACCAGAAATTTCCCGGAGCTTTGCCGGGGCATGGTATGACGCCGGGGAAAAGGAAAATTCCGCCATGATTGACGTTATCCGCCTGAACGCGGAGCAGACGTCGCCGGGGATCTTCCTCAACGCCATTTTTTACCATGAATACGATGTCGCACTTCTCGCGGCGCGGAAGGCCGTCAACACGGCGGTCAGCCTCAATGATCCCGTCGCCGCCTACGTCGTGCGGGACGTGCCGCACTTCTCCGCGACGCCGGAATTTCTGCTGGAGGATGATCCCATTATCGGGAAAATCACATGGGTAAACGCCTATGTCATCATCGAGGGCGGCGAGGCCGCTTTCCGGCGCGTTCTGGACCAGGCGAAAACGGAGGCCGACGCCTGGGAGAAAGCGGAGGCGGGCGACTTTGGCCCCCTCCATCAGATTCAAGCCCGTGAACGGTACGGGAAGCGGATGCCCTCTTATCGGACAAGCTCCTTGAAGCTGGACGAAGCCAGCAAGAGCATCCGCGCCCTTCTCCAGCGGAAGGGAATTTAACCGATAGCGACGGCGAGAGGCAAAAACGACCATAAAAACGGATGCCCTTCCGGTCTCGCCGTTACTATACCGCAGCCAACCGGGAACCAGGCCGAACAGGGCGGCCGGGAACCGGGAAAGCTGTATGGAAACACGCCCCCCAAAGACTCACAGGGGGGCAAAACAAGAGGCTCGCGGGAGTGATTCCGCCGTCATGTCTGTGTTGTTTTCTTTTTCAGACGCCCCCCAACGATAACGGGCGGGGGGCATCACCGGCGCGAGTGGGTCACATTCTCAGCTCCTTTCAGAGAAGGGGACGGGGGACGGTTTTACAGCCGCCCCCCGTTCTCTTTTCCCCGAAAAATTTTCTTCCGAAACCCATTGACATAAACATAAACATAACATATAATCAATACACAAGGAACACGATAAACACGATGTATAGAATGTACATCGAATACACCCAAAGGAGGGGAGAAGGTGGACGGAGCGATCATCCCCAGCGCCGGGGCGCAGCTTACCACGTCGGGACGGCTTGACTATCGGCTGTTCGCAGAATGGGAGAAGTTCATAGACGCCAGCCCCCGCACCGTGGAAGCCTATACCGCCAACGTGCGGCGCTTTGCGGACTATCTCAGCGCCCAGGGCATCACCGCGCCCACGCGGGACACCGTTCTTGCTTACAAGCAGCACCTTCAGGCGACCTATAAGGCGACTACCGTTTCCGCATACCTGGCCGCCGTGCGCGTGTTCTTCCAGTGGACGGACACGCTGCCCCCTCCGCAGCACTACCCGAACATTGCCGCCCACGTCAAGGGGGCGAAGATCTCCCGTGAACACAAGCGCGACGATCTGACGGCGGGAGAATGTGCCGCAGTTCTGCGCGGGATAGACCGCAGCACGGAGCAGGGGGCGCGAGATTACGCGATTCTCGCGGTAATGATAACGTGCGGCCTCCGAGATATTGAAATCTCCCGCGCAAACGTGGAGGACGTGGCGCGGCGAGGGGAGAAAGTGCGGCTGTATGTCCAGGGCAAGGGCCGGGAAGAACGCACGGATTATGTAAATCTCCCCAAAGAAACCGTTGCCGCGATCCGGGACTATATGCAGTTCCGCACCAACGCGGCGGGCCGCAGCATTGAGGGCAGCGCCCCCCTGTTCGCCAGCTTGGCCCACAGCAATCACGGGGGCCGAATGACAACCCGCGCCGTTTCCGGCATAGCGAAACGCTCTTTACAGGCTGCCGGATTCGACGATACCAGGATAACCGCTCATAGCCTCAGACACGCCGCAGTTTCAAACGCGCTGCGCGGCGGGGAGGATTTGCGGGCCGTTCAGATGTTCGCTCGACACTCGGACATTGGTACAACGCTTATTTATGCGCACGACCTAGACCGGGAGAGCAACACGGTCTCGGACACCCTGGCCCGGTTGATCTTCAGAGAGGGGGGAGAAGCACGAAACCCATAAAAAAAGAGTAGCCGCACCACGCCAGCAATGCGACTACTCGGAAGCACCACCCCGCAGGGAAAAAGCAGGAGAGGGCCTATCTCATTATAGGCTCAATCTCCGGAGATTTCAAGAACTGAAAAGGAGAATTGAGAACATGACCCGCACACTTGACAAAGAAAACCTCTGGATGCTCGGCGGCGAGCTGGACGATCTTTCTTTCCGGCTGCAGTCCGCTTCCCGCCTGGTCTCGCTGATTCATACCGCCTTTGTGGACGGGGCGAACAAGCCCGATCAGCGCGACTTTGACGCCCTTCTTTCCGTCTACAATTCGCTGTATGACCTTTGCGGCGAGCTGGATGATCTGTGTTCCTCCGTCATGGGAATCGGCCAGGACAGCGCAGAACGCGACGGAGCCGCCGACGTTCTCAGGGCGCTGCAGGAGGAATACAACGCCGGGAAAGCGGGGCGCTGCCCCCGCCAGACGCCGCCCAGCTTCAACAAGCCGGAGCTTGCGGCAATCTACACTTCCGCGTGTACCGCAATGTATCTTTATGGGAGGCTCCACGCGGAGGCTGAGCAGAAGTAACACCGGGCAAAGGCGGGGGCCACCACACCCCCGCCGCCGTCCTATCAGACGAAGGGAGGAATCGCCGTGTTGCTCCACATCCTTCTTGTTGCGCTTGTTATAGGAATCCCCGCCGCCATCGTTGCGGGAATCGTGAAATCTCACGAACAGAATAAGCGCCTAAACGAAGAAGCAAAGGCGCTCAATCTCGATCAGGCGCACACCAGCGACACGCGCCATATTTCCCGGCCGATTAACTGCGAGTTTCGGAGCTTGGGCCTCCGCTTTGCGATTTCCGCCGACCGAAAGACCGCATATCTGCTTTACAGCTCCAAGCAACCGACCCTGACCGTTCCGACGAGCTATATCACCGGCTGCCAGATTATTAAAGACGGCATAGCGCCGCACGTCGCCAGGGGAGCCATAGGAGGCGGGATTGCCGGGGACGCGGGCGCAGTTATCGGCGCTTTCTCCGGGCCGCAAATCCCGTACAATATGCGGCTTGTCGTATTCCTGAAAAATGGCCGCGTCGAATATTCTTTGCTCGATAACTCCACGCTGCACACGACGTTATATTACAACCTTGCGTTGAAATTTGCGGAGGACGTTTCAGACATAATCCGCAGGCTGAGATAGAAAACCGTTAAGGAGGAACCCGCGCCATGATCTACGCTATTTTGTGCGAGAAGGGCGGCACCGGCAAGACCACCACCGCCGAGGCAATGAATGACGGCCTACGCCTCCGGGGGCAACGCGTCCTTGTCCTGGACGCCGATCCGCAGACGAACATCACGGCGGCCATGAGCGGCGACCGCAGCCGCCCGACCCTGTATGATGTTCTTATGGGCGACGCCACCGCCGCCGAAGCCGTCCAGACCACCGGGCGCGGGGATCTGATTTCCGGAGACCGAAATCTCGCGCTGATTCATGGCAGCCCCGGCCAGCTCCGCGCCGCTCTTTCGGAAATCCGGGGCCGCTATGACAGCATCGTTATAGATTGCCCGCCCTCCCTTGGGACACTCAGCATTAACGCGCTGACCGCCGCCGACCGGGTAATAATTCCCGTGACCGCAGACGCCTACTGTTTACAGGCTTTAGGCAGCGTCCGCGCTACCCTCCAGACCGTTAAAGAGCGAAGCAACCCCGATCTGAAGATCAGCGGGCTTTTAATCACGCGATATGTCGGGCGCACCGTCATAAACAAAGAACTCTCCCGGATGATAGAGGACTTGGCGGCGAAGCTGGACACGAAAGCATTTCAAACAAAAATCCGCGAGTGTACGGCGATCCGCACGGCACAGGCGAACCGGCAGAGCGTTTTTTCTTCCGCGCCTCGCTCCAACGCCGCCCAGGATTACGCCGCGTTCCTGGACGAACTGACGAAGGAGGGGTAATATCGGGG
>JAEEGL012104385.1_pt1 | contig 14884 bp, 11 predicted proteins | sample 9134231 | NCBI WGS metagenome assembly JAEEGL01 (sample SAMN16246548, study PRJNA631951) | gut metagenome | biome: gut microbiome; feature: rumen; material: fiber-attached | host: Bos | place: Iran: Karaj | collected 2018-10
CTTTGGCATAATTGGGGAATATGCATCCCAAGATGAACGCATCAGATTCATTCCGAATGAAAACAACATTGGTATTACAAAGTCACTCAATGTTGGCCTTAATTATTGCACAGGAAAGTATATAGCACGAATGGATGCCGATGACATCAGTTTTCCAACCCGGTTAGAGAAACAGGTTGCATTCATGGAATCGAATCCTCATCTTCTTGCTTCAGGAGCTTGTTGTGAATTAATAAACGAAGATGGTGTGAGAACTGGCAGAAAAGTCAATTTTATGCAATCTTCTAAAAATTTACGATTGAGGATATTAAAGGAACCTGTATTAAGGCATCCACTTGCCATCTTTAAAAGAATTATTAATGGCATAGAAGTGAGGTATGACGAGTCATTTAAATATGCTCAGGATTATGCTCTTTGGGTGTGGATTATGCAGTACGGAGAGATTTCTAATATTAAGGAAGATCTTCTTTTTTATCGAATAAGTAAGAATCAAATCAGTACAGCACATTTATCTGAACAGCAATTATGTGCTAAAGGTGTTCAAAGAAATGCATTGGAATTACTTTATGATTTTCCTTTTAGTGAAGCATTTATGGATTCTTTCTTTAATATTACGATAAATGTATTAATCCCCCAAAAAGAAATAAGTGCATCAAGAACGATGTCAGATTTTCAAGGCTATTTTTCAAATCTGAAAGTGAATCGAAGAAATTTTAAGGCAATTGAATATATGATAAACTTATATATCAAGTTTTTTTCATATAAAACTCCATCTAAACGCATTTATAGTTACATCTATGAGTTGACAAAAAAGAATATAAAACTATTGGTATTATGTGAAATGAATTTCTTTTATCAGTGGCTTATTTGTGTCAATAATAGTTTAAGCTGTGCATTCTATAATCGTTTGAATAAGTATTCTCTTACTGTTAAAGAGATTTTCAATTTACCAAAGTATATTCCATCGATCTATCGAAGTGCAATATCATAATTATTGATTACCCATACATTAGAATATTATTATGAGCAATATAGCCATACAATTTGATCACGTTGGCAAGTTATATCATCTGGGTGTAGTTGGAACTGGAACATTGTCCCATGATTTGAATCGCTGGTGGAAAACAAGTGTTCTGGGCAAGGAAGATCCTTATTTAAAGATAGGCGAAACCAATGATCGTTCAAAGAAAGGTTCTTCAGATTTTGTTTGGGCATTGAAGGATATCTCGTTTGATGTCGAGCAAGGTGATGTAGTAGGCATTATAGGTAAGAATGGTGCTGGCAAATCGACCTTGCTAAAACTTCTTTCTCGCATTACGTCTCCGACTACTGGGATGATTCGAGCCAAAGGCCGTATCGGCTCCTTGTTGGAAGTAGGAACTGGTTTTCATCCAGAAATGACGGGGCGGGAGAACATCTATATGAATGGTAGTATCATGGGTATGACACGATCTGAAATCTCCCGTAAACTAGATGAGATTGTAGATTTCGCAGGTGTCGAGCGCTATCTCGATACTCCTGTGAAACGTTATTCCAGTGGTATGACGGTTCGTCTCGGATTTGCTGTTGCGGCTTTTATGGAACCAGAAATATTGGTGGTCGATGAGGTTTTGGCCGTAGGCGATGCAGAGTTTCAGAAGAAAGCTATTGGTAAGATGCAAGATGTATCTCAAGGTGGTGGAAGAACGGTGTTGTTTGTGAGTCATAATATGGCATCCATCAGAAGACTTTGTAGAAAAGGAGTCTTGTTAAAAGATGGTTTATTGTTCTTTTCTGGAGACATTAATGATACTGTAGAAGAATATTTAAAGTCAAGTATTACCGCTAATGAGTCTCTATCTCTTTCTGATATGCCTAGAGTTGGGAAATGCAATGGTAAGGCGAGATTTGTTAATGTTGAGTACCTTGACAAAGACAATAATCGAATTAAACCCTGTACCGGCGCATACTTAAAGATTAGACTTAGTTTGGAAATTAAAGAAAATTTAAGAAATACTTTTTTTTCTATGGGGGTATATGATATGTTTGGTTCACAAATTCTTTCTATGCCTTCAATTGCTATTAGAGAAGAATTTCTTATCACTAAGTCTAAAAGCTTTATTGATATAGAAATACCAAAATTACCTTTAACTGAAGGTTCGTATCATATAGGTTTCTCATGTACTTCTGATAAAGAAATCGTAGATTTTATAGATGCTGTAATTAGAATGGATGTTGAACCAGGAGATTTTTTTGGTACAGGAAGGGTCGGGTTCACTACTCATAATGGAAGACTTGTTTTGTCCCAATATAAATGGATTTACTAATGAAATATAATTTTCTTAATTATATAAAAAGAGGAATTAGGTATATAGTAAAAGGGCCAGAAATAATTAGAGAGAAGCCATTATTAAAAGTTAATATAACTTATTCTACACCAACTGAAAGGTTGATTGGGAAAAAAGTTCTAATAACAGGTGGTACTCGAGGTATAGGTTTGGCTATTGCTAAAAAAATTGTTTCCGAACGCGGAGAAGTTGTTGTTACTGGCAGAGATGAAAAAGCATTAAAACAAGTTGCAAAAGAACTGAAGTGCCATTTTATTTGTTCTGATATTCTAGATTTTGATAAACTTGAAAACATTATTGATATTGCTGATAATATGCTCGGAGGTTTGAATTGCCTTGTAAACAATGCAGGAATCTCTTTACATGAAGGAAATATTAGGAATGTTAGCGTCGAACAATACGATAAACAATTTGATACAAATTTAAAGTCTTCTTATTTTTTATCGAAATATTTTATCCAAAAAGTTGAAAAAGAAACCAGAAAAGGGTGTAACATTCTATTTGTATCATCCGAAAGAGGTACCTATGTCGATGATATACCCTATGGATTAACTAAAAATGCAATTAATTGTTTGGTTAAGGGATTAGCGAGAAGAGTCATCTGTAATGATATTAGAGTGAATGCTGTAGCCCCTGGTATCACAGCTACAGAATTAACAGGTTATAATCCTGATGGCAACTTATTTTTGGAATCAGGAATGTCTAAAAGAGTCTATTATCCTGAAGAAATAGCTGAGATTGCCATTTTTTTATTATCTGATATTTCAAATTGTTTGTCAGGCCAAATTCTTACATGCGATGAGGGAAAATCTATTAATTCTTATTGGAAATGAAAATGGAGTTAAATTATTCTGTTGAAAAGAACGTATTGCTTTTTATAGCATTATTAAAGCAATTTGGAATTAAAAGAATAATAGTATCACCAGGTACAACTAACTACACATTTGTAGGTAGTATTCAAAATGACCCTTTTTTCGTATTATTTTCTTCAGCAGACGAACGATCTGCAGCTTATATGGCTTGTGGAATGGCAGCAGAATCAGGAGAACCTGTAGTAATAACTTGTACAGGTGCTACCGCCTCTCGAAATTATTATCCTGCTTTAACAGAAGCTTATTATAGAAAACTTCCTGTGCTGGCTGTGATGGCTCATTGTGGGGTGGATTTTATTGGAAACTTAAGACCTCAACAAATTGATAGAAGAATAGCTCCAACAGACACTTATATCGAAAAGGTAGTATTACCCCCAATCCATAATTGGAGAGATGAGCAATATGTTATATTACAATCGAATAGAGCATTGTTAGCTTTAGTGAAAAATGGTGGCGGACCAGTACAATTAGAGTTAGTTACCAATTTTAATAAAGATTTTTCCGTTCAAACATTACCTAAAGTTAGGCAGATTACAAGATATACTTTAACAGATAGGTTGCCTGAATTACCAGATGGAACTATTTATGTGGTTATTGGCTCTCATAAGGTTTTTTCTGAGGTCGAAACTCGTAGTATTGACCGGTTTTGTTCTTCTCGTAATGCTATTGTGTTATGTGATCATACTTCAAATTATAAAGGGAATTATGGGTATAATTTAGGGCTTATTTGTTGTCAAAAAGACTATGTTTCTAAGTTAAAGCAATGTCGCTTACTCATTCATATTGGAGAAGTATCGGGAAATTATTACGGAATGGATTTAAAGCCTGATATTGTTTGGAGGGTGAATGAAGATGGAATAATTAAAGATCTCTACAGTAGATTATGTGCTATTTTTGTAATGTCTGAGAAAGACTTTTTTGATACGTATTCCCTTTCAGATGAGAGTACTAATACGTTGAAACATATTTTTGATAATTCTATAGAGAATATATATAGTTTGATTCCAGAACTGCCTTTTTCCAATATTTGGATAGCTCAACAAACTATAGGGAAACTTCCTAAAAGCTGCGTACTTCATTTGGGCATTCTTCATTCTCTTAGATCATGGATTTATTTCCCTAAAGATAAATCTATAGATACTTTTTCAAATGTTGGAGGTTTTGGTATTGACGGTATAGTATCTTCATGTTTAGGTGCTTCATTGGTAAATAATAGTAAAATCTATTATTGTATAGTAGGAGATTTAGCTTTCTTTTATGATATGAATTCTATCGGGAATAGATATTTACCTAATAATATACGTATTATGTTAATTAATAATGGCTGTGGAACAGAGTTTAGAAATTATAATCATCCAGCTCATGAGGTATTTGGAGATATGGCTGATCCTTACATGGCTGCTGCTGGCCATTATGGTAACAAATCTCCACTTTTAGTGAAGCATTATGCAGAAGATTTAGGATTCCATTATATTTCTGCCAGCGACAAAGAGGAGTACTTAAATAATCTTCCTATCTTTGTAAATCCAGAAATTGGGGAAAAGCCAATCCTTTTCGAGGTATTTACCGACTCCAAGGATGAGAGTGACGCTTTGGAGACGATGTTTCACTTGGTCAAACCTGAAGAAAAAGAGAAGAATAGAAATAACCATTTTCAATATTTGAAGAATCGTGTGAAACAATCCATTAAATATCGTTTTAATAATACTCTTGATAAGTTAAAAATACAATGAGAGTCGGGATTCTTACGTTTCATCGAGCACATAATTATGGAGCGGTCTTGCAGTGCTTTGCCTTGCAGCAGTATCTTATTTCTCGGGGTGATGATGCCTATGTTATTGATTATAATAATAAGGATCTTTGGTCTTTTTATCATTGGAGAGATAAGGGTTATGAGAAATATGTTACTAGTAACTTATTTAAATTCCCTTATAGATTATTGCAATATCTTCATGCAAAGAAAAAACATATAATTCGTTATTACAAGTTTGTCTATTTTCAAAAAAGATATCTTCGTTTAGCTCCAGTCGATTCTATACAAAAATCTCCTTATGATTTGATCTTAATTGGAAGTGATCAAGTATGGAATACAACTATTACTCATGGCTTTGACATGTATTATTGGGGGCAGTTTGACCATCCATCCTCAACAAAGGTAGCTACGTATGCTGCAAGCTTAAGGGAACTGTGGAAAGTTAATGATTATGGGAAAGTCTATAATTATCTATCGAAATTAGATGGAATCAGTGTTAGAGAGAAGTCTACCCAATATTTCCTTAACAATACCTTTCCTAACTTGGAAGTCTCTTATGTCCCAGATCCAGTTCTACTTATTCCTGTAAATCATTGGAAAAAGATGGCAAAGAAGCCTCCGATTAAATCTTCATATTATTTTTTTTATCAGGCTGCTAAATCTAAAAAAGTATTATTTACCGCTAAAGAGATTGCAAACCAAAGACGGGCTAATCTTATTTCTCTATCTGCAGATGTGAAAGCCATTAATTCTGATGAATGTCATACAGCTTCTCCACAAGAGTTTCTTGGATGGATTCTTTATGCAGATATGGTGATTACTTCTTCTTTTCATGCTTTGATATTTAGCATTTTATTCAATAAAGACTTTTATGCTATTAACTTGAACATGGGTCATGATGATCGTATAAGAAACATTGTAACCATGTTTGATTTAGAAGACAGATTGATTGATGATGAAACACAGTGTAAACGTCTAATACAAAAAGATAATAAAGACTTAGTGAAACAATTATTGGATAATGCGAATGATTATCTGAGTAAATTTCTAAATAAATAGTTGCTATAGGCTTTTTCCCTTTTTATTGTTTGGTTTTTCATATGAAAATTGTTCATATATGTACTACATTAGAAGGTGGCGCTGGCATTTGCACCCTGAGGATTATTAATGCGACTAAGTCTTTAGGAATTGATATTCGTGTCATAGTCGCTCATGGGGATAAAAAGAATTATGTCGATGTCGTTAAACCTGTTTATTCATGGTCTAAAATTTGGTTCATTCAAAAGATTCAAGTCCTGATGAATATGTGGGGTATATGGCCTAGAACTATAATAATAAATAAAAGAATAGCAAAAGAGAAGAGAAAATGCGGATTCGTTACCTTTACTTCCCCAATTACGGATTATAAAAATCTAGCTGTTCATCCTTGGGTTAGAAATGCAGATATCATTCATCTTCATTGGATAGGTAATTTTGTGGATTATAAGTCTTTTTTTTCAATCGTTAAGAAGCCGATAGTTTGGACTATACATGATGAGAATCCTGGTTTAGGAGGTTTTCATTATACGATGTGGAGTGAAAAATCTTCAGATGGCTTGAAAAGATTAGATGATGAGTTCTGTAAGTTAAAAGAACATGCTTTTAGTGGTGTTGAATCAATGACACTCGTGGCCATCTCAAAATTGATGGAGGATTTCTTTCACAAGAATAAATTACTTTGTAAATTCCCTCATGTCCTTATTCATAATGGTATAGAGGGAGAGTGTTTCCATCCGATTCCTTTTGATTGTGCAAGGCAAGCACTTTCTATTCCAATTGACAGGAAAGTGTTCTTATTTATTGCTCAGGATATTCATGAAGATCGAAAAGGTTTGAAAGAATTAATTGAAGCGCTTGAAAAATTGAAGAATCCAAATATTATTTTATTATGTTTAGGAAAATTTAGTTATTTACCTGATTGTTCGTTCGAAATTAGGTGTGAAGGATTTGTTGGGAATAACAGGTTGCTTTCACTTTATTATTCAGTTGCTGATTATTTCGTCATGCCATCTTTTCAAGAATCGTTTGGACAGACACCAATAGAATCTTTAGCTTGTGGTACTCCAGTCGTAGCATTTCCTTGTGGGATTATTCCAGAATTAGTAACTCATGATAATGGGGTTATTTGTGATGAATTTACCGTCGATTCATTGGCGAAAGGAATCAAGCTGGCAATGCAAAACAGCTATGACAGAGAAATCATTAGGAAGGACGTACTAAACCGATTCTCTTATGAAAAGATTGGTAAGCAATATGTAGATTTATACGAAAAGATTGCCAAATGATTTTTTTAAGAACTTCACTTTGCATGAAACTATCTGTAATTACTATAAACCTGAACAATATAATTGGTCTTCAAAAGACTATAGAAAGTGTCATTTCTCAGACATTCAAGGATTTTGAATGGATTGTCATTGATGGAGGTTCAACGGATGGCAGCAAGGAACTGATTGAAAAGTATGCCGATCATATTTCCTATTGGGTAAGTGAACCAGATAAGGGAATATACAATGCCATGAATAAAGGTATTCATGTCGCAAAAGGTGAATATATAGAGTTCTTGAATTCCGGAGATATATATTTTAATGAGAAAACATTAGAGAACGTTAATAGACATCTTTCTAATTCTGACATTATCTATGGTAGTGCAATTATAAGAAGAGATGGAAAAGATATACGTATTCACATGCAGCGAGATATATGCTCTTTTTATGATTTAGTAAAAAAACCTATAAATCACCAAAGTTCTTTTATAAAAAAAGAATTATTTGAAAAATATGGTCTTTATGATGAACGTTTAAGAATTGTTTCAGATTGGAAGTTTTTCTTGGAAGTTGTTGGAATTAAGAAATGTTCTACTAAATATTTAGATAAGACAATAATTGTATTTGATTCAAATGGTATTTCGTTCACCAATATAGCGTTAAGAGAGAAGGAACGGAGACTTGTCCTTGAACAATTTCTTCCCAATTATATAGTAGATGATTATTTGATTCATATGCAATTTAATGAGCTTTTTAATCATAGTTTCTCAAGGAATATTATTGGATTATTATATCGCATCGTTGTAGCTATGGAAAAAAAGGGTATCATTCATAGGAGTTAAATTTTGTTGAAGGAAATAATTCGTTTAATATAGTTCTAATCACAAGAACAATAGTGAGTTGTTTTGATGCAAGTGGCATTTCTTCAAATAATTCCGAGCTCATGGGAAGATAATTTGAATTCTGTCGGCCAGTAGAATGTTTGTGCTAATCGGGGAAGCATCTAGTTGGCCGTTGGAATGAAAGGGAAAGGAGAGAGATAGAGCATTGTTTGGGCCTGCGTAGTGCGCGCAAAACCAGTACTGATTGTCTTTATGGATGATAGCATGTTCTAGAGACCAGAATATGCATTCGGACGGAAGCAGGAGTGATTATTTAGAGAAGCATGCTATTCATTTTTCTGGAGAGATGAACGGGCTGCTGCTGGATGGAACACTCTGTCGGCTTGGCAAGAGCTTAATGAAAATTTAGCCTTACACGCTCAAGGCCGAGAGAGGACTACCTATTATACTGACAAACATCCTGAAGGCCGACAACATATCCTCCACGAACGAAGATGGTATCGTTAGGGCCGAGAGAATGAAGATTCTTGCATTATAATCTTTTCGTACTGAAATGATAAGCACATCTTTGATCTCGATTATTATACCAATTTACAATGTAGAAAAGTATTTGCCCAAATGCTTGGATTCGATCATTAACCAGACATACAATAATATAGAAATGATTTTGGTTGATGATGGGAGTACGGATTATTCTGGTCTTATTTGCGATGAATATGCCTCTAAAGATTCACGAATTATAGTTATTCATAAAGAAAATGGTGGAGTCAGTAGCGCTCGAAACAGGGGATTAGACATCGCAAAAGGAAATTGGGTATTATTTGTTGATGCTGATGACATTATCCCACTTGATGCTCTAAGTTTTTATTTTGAAGTTATTAGTACCAATGACGTGGATATGGTATTAGGTGGCTATGTAGAGTGCGATGAAGATGGAACTATTCTTAAATCAAACCAAATACAATTTCAAAAGCTGCTAAGTATGCTTGATTGCCTGAAGTTGTTTTACAAATCCGATACGGTTTTATTTCAGGGTTATGTCTGGAACCGCTTGATGAAACTTTCAATCATTCAAGAGAATCATATAAGGTACAACGAATCTATTTATTTCAAAGAAGACGGACTATTTGCTGTTCAATACATGGTTTGTAGCACTCTTCCTTGCTATTATTCAAGTCAAATCGTATATAATTATTATATACACAGTAATAGTTCGATGCGAGTTTATAATTCTAACTTGGACCATAAATATTTGACCAATTTGGATGCCAGGATTTTATGTTTGAAATCTATTGAAAAAAATAATAATGACGTTCAATTAATTCATTTAGCTAAGTATTCAGTTTTACATTTTTACAATCGAAGATTATCTAGTACCCAAAATGATTTAATACAAAATCTAAAAATTCCTTTTTTATTACTATATAAGGGAGGATTTGATTTAAGTTGGACGTATTTTAAAAAATTTAAATTGGTCGCTATCAAGGGAGATGTGTATTGCTTGTTAAGAGATTGGAAGAATAAATGGAAATCATTATTAAAAAAATATAATTAATAATGACAAATATAAAAACTACGATAGCAAAGTTTTTAGTTCCTTATTATCTCGATTTTAAGCATCTCCGTGCCATTTATCGTGTTCGTCATAAGGATAGCATTAATGTGGTGTTCTATGCAATGAATGTTTCGTCATGGAATTATCAGCATCTTTATGAGCGGATGGTTCAAAATCCACGATTTAAGATCTATGTGATTTTGGCTCCAAGTCACATTCAGCCCATTGATTTAAAAATTGAAGATGCAAAAGCTTTGAGGAACTACTTCAAACAGAAGTCTGTAGAGTATATTGATTGTAATGAAAAGGGTGAAATTGGGGTAGATGTAGAACATGATTTAAAACCTGATATCCTTTTCTTTTCTCAGCCATATCTGAACACGATGACTCCTAGAGAAGGAAATAGTCATTTAGACGACAAACTGGTCTGCTATTATCCTTACGCTTTTTGGACTGCTAGTGGTGTATGGTCATACAATTTACCTCTGCATAATTTTGCCTGGAAACTCTTTTATTCTACTCAGCTACATTTGGAAGATGCTAGAAGACTCTGTGAAAATAGAGGGAGGAATGTTGTCGTAACGGGTTATCCTAAAACTGATGATTATTTATCTGGCAATTTTGAAGATGTATGGAAATTAAAGGATAAAAATTATAAAAGATTAATTTGGGCTCCACATTTCACGCTAAAACCGAGTATGAAAGGTACGGTGGCCAGATCTAATTTCTTGATGATGGCAGACTTAATGGTTGATGTCGCTAAAAAATACTCAGATAGATTACAAATAGCCTTTAAGCCTCATCCCAGACTAAAATCAGAGTTATATTTAAATGAAAACTGGGGGAAAGAAAGGACAGATGCGTACTATAAACTGTGGGATTCCATGAGCAACACATTTGTTGCCGATGGAGAATACATTGATCTGTTCATGACATCAGATGCTATGGTTCATGATAGTTCCTCTTTTTCTGTAGAATATCATTATACACATAAGCCGGTCATGTATGTCTCTAAAGATATCGATGCATATAAAAATACCCTAAATGACTTCGGGAAAATGACAATTGATATGCATTATATTGGTAAAACAGAACAAGATATTCTTTTTTTTATTGAAGACAAGGTCTTGAGAAACAATGACCCTATGAAAAGCCAAAGAGATTCTTTTTTCCATAATTACTTAGTTCCACCTCACAATATGAGCGTGGCTGAATATACATATCAGCACATCATTTCCTCATTAGGATTAAAAGATAAACATATTCTTTAAAGGCTCTCCACTATTACATGGATAATTTAGTTTCTATTATCGTACCTGCTTACAATGCTGAACAATTCATTTCCAAATGTGTTGAGAGTATCCTTAATCAATCATACACAAATTTTGAACTTATTATAGTAGATGATGGTAGTATCGATAGATCATGGGACATTATCACTGATTTTGCTCGTAAAGACAATAGGATATCCGTGTTTCATCAAGAGAACCGAGGTGCAGGTGCAGCCAGGAATGCTGGTTTAAAAAAAGCCGATGGCGAATGGATTGTATTTATTGATGCAGATGATTATATAGATAAACATTTCCTGAGTTCTATAATACCAATTAGAAATGATGTTGATCTGGTTCTATGTGGTTATAAAAGCATAAAGCGTAATGGAGGCTATTCTATTTCAAAGCTATTTAATAAAGAGGTTCCTGTTAGTAATTTTTTTATCTATACATTAAAGGATATTTATCATTATACTAATATGTATATATGGTGTGGGCCAGTTTGCAAAGTGTTTTCAAAAAAAATAATAAATAATAATCATATAGAATTTCCTACTGATACCAATTTTGGTGAGGATTCTATATTTGTTGCAAAGTACCTTTTATATGTAATTAAAATTCAATTTGTAGAGTCTTATTTTTATAATGTTGTTTCTAACTCATATTCATTGACTGCAAATGTTAATCTGGACAAATTGTTTCCTTCGTATGTGAGTATACACAAATTAACCTTAGATTTTTGTAAGAAGCAGGAAATAATTGATTTGTCAACACAGGAATCTTATTACATGGATAGATTGCTTTATTGTGCAAATATTATGAGGAAAGCAAATAATCATAAAAAATACAAACAAGATAGATTATCTTGTTACCAATATGTTTATAAATCGCCATATAAGAGCTATATAATAAATCAACTCCCAAAAGGGTTTAACTTCTTTGGAAAATTCAATCTTTGGAATCTTTATGATTTTCTTTTATCCTTAATTCATTAATAATAGGAAATAAAATGATACCCAAAAAGATTCACTATACATGGTTTAGCGGAGATCCTTATCCACAAACGATACAGAATTGTATAAATTCATGGCATAAATATATGCCTGAATATGAATATGTTTTGTGGGACTCTGAGAAAATCAAGGAAATAGATTCTCAATGGCTGAATGAGTGTATTGCCCAGCGAAAGTGGGCTTTTGCGTCCGATTTAGTCCGACTTTACGCAATATATTGTTATGGTGGGATATATCTCGATACAGATTGCAAGGTATATCAGTCATTTGATTCTCTTCTAAATCAGCATAGTTTCATCGGAAAAGAGAATTCTATTCATGTCGAAGGTCGGTCTACAGAAATGTATCTCACCTCCCATTGTTTTGGAGCTGAAAAAGGAAATGAGTTTGTCGCACGTTGCCTCTCCTATTATACCAATCGCCCATTTGTTATGTCTTCAGACTTTACACTTCCTATGAAGCTAAAATTCAATACAGTTTTATTGCCATTTATTCAAAGTGAAATAGCTAAACAAATAGGCTATAACCCTAACCCATCTGCCAATGTTATACAGCATTTAGAGAATGGACTGACTGTTTATTCTTCGACCTATTTTGATGCAGTTAAGAAAACGGATAATACCTATTGTAGGCATTTGGCTCTTGGTGGTTGGAGAGATTCACGTACGCCAGATGAAAAAATCACTTGGGGATATAGGATAAGGTGGAGACTTGAAGCCCTTTTAAATAATTTCTGCGAACACTTTGGATATATGTTAGTAAAAAAAAGATAGGATGAAAAAGTATGGTATAGAAATTGAATGTTCAACATCAAAATAGTTTCGAACCACATAATATTATATAATATGGGAACATGGAAATATAAGCTAAAACTTAAGATTCGTCGGTTCCTCTGGAAAGTTTTAGGTGGGCGTGACACAACTGCAGATGTAAATAAATTGCAAAATCAGGTTGATGCACTGCATTATTATCTCAATAGTCTTCATGACATTAGGAAGGTTCCCCCCACAGCTGATAAGGATTTGAGAATTTTGCAATTATGTGATATTCAATTATTAATCATTATAGACAAGTTGTGCAAAAAGCACCATTTAAATTATTGGCTTGATTATGGAACATTGTTGGGTGCATATCGTCACGGAGGGTTTATCCCTTGGGATGATGATATGGACATATCAATGTTACATTCAGATTATAGCCAAATAGCCCAAATAGTCAATAAAGAATTAGGGATATTTGGGATTAAAGCAAGAGAATCGGAGCGGAGTATAGGAATAGAATATCTACACAGCGAAACAGGTATTTGGGTTGATATATTTGTTGTTAATAGCTTTAAATCTTCAAACGAATATTCGATAGAAAAAAATAAAATTCACAAAATTGTTAAAGACTTTGAGATTAAGGCAATAGAAAGAGGAGAAAAAATAATGTTCAACGATTTAGCCAAAATTATCAAAGATAGTATGGAGAATCAACCATTAAAAGAATCTAGTTTTCAATACCTATATCGCTGTCCTGGTTACTATGGCCCTGAATTTATGTGGAAAGAGGATGACATTTTCCCATTATCAACTTTAAATTTTGATGGTTATTTGTTTTCTGTTCCAAATAAAACAACAAACTGTTTGAAACAATATTATACAGAGAACTTTATGTCTTTCCCTAAATCAGATGTTCTACATCATGGCATTGGAAGAACACCGTTAAGTACATGGGCAAAAGCACATAATGTTGACATGAATTTGGTATTAGAAAAATTAAAAGAAATAAGTAAATCGCTTTGACTAGAATATAATCATATAAAGGATTTGCCTCCAGTTTCTATTTGTTCATTGTCATATAAACAATTCGTTGTAGGAAACTACGATAATCGGGACATAAATATATTATGCTGATTGATGACATACAGTTGAATAAGGTCTCGGTACTTTTCATAATCGATTCCCTCAGTTGCGGTGGTGCGGAAAAAAGCTTGATATCATTGTTGCCACTTTTAGATTATTCTACGATTAACGTTGACTTGATGATGGTGAATAAAGGAGGTGTATTTGAAGAATATGTACCAAAACAGGTTCACGTAGTTGATTTTCCTAATTCCAAAGGGTTATGGTCGGACATTTGCTTGGCTGGTTTTCGTGTTTTTCGCCGTCTATTCCCTAAGCGACATGGAGCTGAATTAAGATGGCAAGCCATGTCTTCTACATATCCAGGACTTAATAAAACCTACGATGTAGCAATCGCTTATCAGCAAGGGTTCCCCACCTATTTCTTGTCTGAGAAGGTGACGGCATTAAAAAAGATTGCGTGGATAAATACCGATTTGGAAAAGGCTGGATATCGTGCAGCATTTAATCGCCCCTTTTATGACAAAATGCATAAGGTTGTTCCTGTTTCTGATCGACTGTGTGAGATGCTCAAAATGTCGAATTATGTGAATGGTTACAAACTCTCCACTGTTTTTGATATTTTGAATGTGGATCTTATCAAGAAGATGTCACATGAAACAGTTCAAGTTCAAAAGGATTCAAACGACTTGATTTTTGTAACTGTAGGACGTATGGTTGCATTAAAGGGCTATGATTTAGCTGTAGAAGCGGCTAAGATTCTTAAGAAGAAGGGCATGTCTTTTACGTGGTATTTTGTGGGAGATGGAGAAATTAGATCTGTAATTGAACGAATGATTTCTGACTATGGACTGGAGAAGTATATCGTTCTAATAGGTATGACTCCCAATCCGTATCCCTATATGGCGATGGCGGATATATATGTCCAAACGTCAAAGTTCGAGGGTTTCGGTCTGACTTTGAATGAAGCAAGAATCCTGAACAAGCCAGTAATCAGCACGAATTTCCCTGTTGTATATAATCAGATCAGAGATGGAGAAAACGGATTGATTTGTGAAATGACTCCAGAATCCATCGCTGCAAAGATTATGCTCTTAGCATCAA
>JAEEGL012625784.1_pt1 | contig 14884 bp, 10 predicted proteins | sample 9134231 | NCBI WGS metagenome assembly JAEEGL01 (sample SAMN16246548, study PRJNA631951) | gut metagenome | biome: gut microbiome; feature: rumen; material: fiber-attached | host: Bos | place: Iran: Karaj | collected 2018-10
GTCCTCCTGCATCCGGCGCAGACTGTTCAGAAGCGCCTCTTTCTCGCCTTCCCCGGCAAACAGAGACCGCGGCGTCAGGCAGAAAGAAACCGCAAAGCAGAAGAAAACGGCAATGCAAAACAGTCGTCTCATCATTTCACCCCATTAAAACGGCGGACGGCTACGGCCCACGATTACTTTTGGTTTGATTCGGGAATTCCGCTCAGGTCGAGATCGTCGTCGGTAATCGCGTCAATATCGATGATGTTGTTTTCGGGAATCCGTTTCAGAGGGGGAATATTGTCGCCGGCCCTGACTTCAAGTTTGAAATCCCCGTCCGTCGGCTGACGCTCACCGAGATCGGTAAACTGAAATTCCCAACACGTCCACGGCGGAAACCTGAGCTGTTTATGTACCGCAGGGTCGATATGCCCCTGAACCCATCGGAAACGGGTCGGAACCGGAACTCCGCCGCACTCCCGCCATTCGAGAATATCCACGATCTGTTTAACGAAGGGGGTCTCCTTGCCCTCGCCGTAGAGGAATGTGACGATCCGCTCAACAAGGGGTTCTTCGGTATCCGTCCGAACCGTGACTTCCTGATCGAGAACCAACCCCGAATCCCCTTCTTCCATCGGCGGGAGCGTTTCCCTGACCTTGAGCAATGCGCGCCCGTCTTCCGGCTTGGTGTACTCGCAGTCCGGGATTTCGGCGTCTTCCCTCTGCGAGTACAGCAGGTTCGCCTTCGCGGTGAAGACCCACCAGGGCGTAGTGACCTCATTGAGATCACGGAACGATGCGCCCGGTTTCCCGGAAAGTTTTTTGATGTAGCCGCCTTCGGGTCTGTCCTGATAGTCTCCGGCGTTACGGCTAAAGGTGACGCTGAACCGGTCGTTCGCAATCTTGTCGAAAGTCGCCTGCGGGACCGTTTCCCCGCCGCGGTCGCGCGGCGGCAGAATAATCTGCCGCCGGTACTTGTTTTTCAGTTTGCAGGCAAAACCGGTGCTGGCTCCGGCATCATCAAGTTCGGCGGCCAACGCCTCCTCTTCCGAGGCGAAGCTCCCGCTTCTGTCTATGAAATGCCCGTAAAACGAGGCGTTTTCAATCCAGTCCTCCCGCGCCTGGCGCAGGCTTTCCAGAAGCGCCTCTTTCTCGCCTTCCTCGGAAAACAGGTTTTGCGCGGCCAGACAGCAGACCGCCGCACAAAACAGAGCAGCAATACGGATAGTCTGTTTCATGACAGGACTCCTCGTAAGACTCGGGACACACAAAAATCCGGGACCGCTCCCACCGAAAAATTTTAACGGACAACAATCCCTCCATAGCGAGTCTACCACAGAACCAAATCAAAGTCAATAAAAATTTTTGTCTTTTTTTTTCTCACAAACGCGGTGTTCCGCGAATGCCGATTCGTCCGCCAAGCTGCCGGTCCTAATAGCGGATGATTTCAACATCGGGGGAATCGGGAAAATCGTGTAGCTTAACGGGAAGGTCTTCCGGCAGATAAGCGGTTTTAAGAGACCGGCATCCTTCGAAGGCGTTTTCGCCGACTTCCGTCACCGAGTAGGAAATTTCGATCGTCGCGAGCGAAGAGCACCCTGCAAAGGCGCCTTCGCCGATTTCCGTAACGGAGTCGGGAATTACGACCGACTCGAGCGAAGAACAGTCCCGGAATGTATCCTCGCCGATTTCCGTAACGGAGGCGGGAATTTTGACCGACGTGAGGGAAGTACAACCCCAGAAGGCGCCCTCGCCGATCACCCAGACCGAGTCGGGAATATCGACGGACACGAGTGATATACATCCGCAGAAGGCGCCGTCGGCAATTTCCTTGACGTAACGGGGGATCGCGTAATGCTTCAGATCTTTCCCCGCGGGAAAAACGAGGAGTGTCCCCTTCCCGAACAGAATCCCGTCCCGGCTGCGGAATTTCTTATTGCCGGGCGAAACCCTGATTTCGCGCAGGGAAGAACAGCCGTCGAAGACGTTTTCGCCGATTTTCCGGACCGAATCGGGAATTTCAACGGACGTGAGCTTGGTGCAGCTCCGGAAGGCGTCCCCGTCGATTTCCGTTACCGAGTCGGGAATGCGATACGATTCCAGATCTTTCCCGGGCGGATAGATTCTCAGTTTGGTTCCTTCATACAGAACACCGTCGATGTCATGAAAGAACCTGTTGCCGGGCGAGACCCTGATTTCGCGCAGGGAAGAGCAACCATAAAAGACCCCGCAGATGCTGATCAGGGCGACCGAGTCCGGAATTTTAACGGACACAAGCGAAGTACAGCCGGAAAAAGCCATAACGCCGAGGATTCTGACGGAATTCGGAATGTCAACGGAAACGAGGGAAGAGCAGCCGGAAAAAGCCAGCAATCCGATTTCCGTGACCGTATCGGGAATCTCAGCGGAAATGAGCGCCGAACAGTCGCGGAACGCGTCTTCGCCGATCACCGTAACGCCGCTTGGAATTGTAACGGAGATGAGTGAAGAACATCCGGAGAAGGCCCCGTCGCCGATTTTCCGGACCGAGCCGGGAAGATCGACGGTGGTGAGGGAAGAACAGCCGTCGAACGCGTCTTCGCCGATTACCGTAACGGAATCGGGAAGAGAAAGCGACGTAACCTTTTTGGGGATTTCCGCCGTGCACTCGCCATTCTCGGAATAGCAGCGGCGTTTCTCAATTCGGACGGTTCCTTCCGGAACGCTGAAGATGATTTGGGAATCGGAACGGGCAGAGTCGGACATCTTTTCACCTCCTTGAATGGTTTAATTTTCAGTTCCGGCGATTATAACATAAACCGCGGTTTCAAACTTCAAATTTTCCCAAGGTTTCCCAAAAAATTCCTCAGTCTCAGAATACCAGCCGGCTCCCCGTCGAAATGTATTCCAGCCGGTCTCCCATAATCTTCTTCATCAGGTCGAACTGTTCCGCGCCGGTACAGTGGCCGGTATAGTAGACGGTCCGATGGGAAAGAAGTTCACGCGCCGCCCGGGTCAGCCGGTCCCGCCCTTCCCGGTCGGTTTTCACGTCCTTGAAGTGGAATCCGCCGACCAGAACGTCCGGTTCGAACCGGGCCGCAAGATTCAGAATCCCCTTGTGGGAACATCCGCTGATCAGGTACCGTTTCCCCTTCTCCTCAATCAGAAGATAATGCTCGTGCCGGAACGTGTCGGGCACGATCCGCCCGTCCGACTCGGCGGAAAGCCCCGCGCTGTCAATCGGATATTTAAGCTCCGTGCCGTTGCATGTGTAAAGCGAAACGCCGTCCCGTATCGCATATTCGTCGCCGGTAAGAACGAGCCGGCCGGATTCCCGGAGCCGGGGATCCAGGCCGATATACTCCCCTTTACGGTTCAGGTGCCGCCCGAACGCGTTTTCGTTGACGTAGACTTCGGCGTAGCGGTTCCGTTCCAGGAAGCGGAAGAGCCCGCCGCCGTGGTCGTAATGCCCGTGCGAAAGGACGGCGAAATCGACCCTGTCCAGGCTGACCCCGAGCAGGTCGGCGTTATCGGCGAACTTGCCCGACTGTCCGGTGTCGAAAAGGATCGTCCCGCGGGCCGTCTCGATATAGAGACTCAGCCCGTGTTCCGCGGCCAGGCTCTCATCGTTCGTCCGGTTTTCGATCAGTACGGTTATCTTCACTTCCGATGCCGCTTTTCCCTTTCTTCACCGGCCTTTGACACGCGGGCCGAAACCGATCCCGTCTTTTACCCCGCCGTCTCTCCGCCGCGCACTTTTCCATGCACTTTTCCTGAAAAATCAGGCCGGTTTTTCACACTTTTCCAAAACCGGCGCTGAAATCCGGAGGACCGCACCGCAAAACCGCGCAGTCTCCGGCTTCGCCCCTCACCGGGCAATCTCCGCCTTGTAGATGTTCACCGAATACGGGGGGAGCGTCACGATCCCCTTTTTCAGGTTCACCGTTTCGTTTGAAATCGTGATCCGCTGGGGCTGTTCCGGGTCGTTGTGGGCTTTGGGGTCGCTCTGACGGTCGGTGATCCGCCAAACGTGCCCCTTAGCATGGACACGCGTTCCGCAGAGGTCAAGCTGAACCTCTTTCGGTTCGGCGAACGGGTTGACCAGGGCCACTGTCAGGAACCGCCCTTCGGGAGTCACCGCCGCCGAAACGTCGATTCCCGAACCGGGCGCGCCGGCCGGCTCATCGTTGATCTGCGAGAAGACCGGAATCGTGCCGAAGACTTTCCGGTAGAGCGCCAGAACCAGGCCGGTCGATTCAAACTGAACGCCGACCGGAGTCGCCTTGATCGCGCCCAGGACGTTGAGCGTCTGCGCGTAATTCGCCATCACATAGAGATCGGATCGGCGAAAGAACTGGTGAAGCCCTTCGGCAACGCCGAGCCCGTCGAGCAGATCGAACCGGATCCCCGCCAGGCCGAAGATGATCTTGCCGCCGGCATAGTTCCATTCATCCATCGCGATCGGTAGCGGAGACTCGGCATAAAGATTCTGCCAGCGGAACCTGTACTGATCGTGCGCATCGCTGATCCGCTTGACTTCATAGGCGACCTGCTGAACGCGCGGGAGCGTCTCCTTTTTCTTGCCGGTGTAGAAATGCTCGCTGATCGCATCGATATGGCCGATGGCGCCGGGAATGAACACATCGTCCCATCCGCCGACGTTGCCGACCCCGATCAGATAAAGATCAGGATACGCCGCGTGAAACGCGTCGGCGAAGGCATTGTTCTTTTTCACGTAATCCTCAACCGGCATGTGGCCGATCTGCCAGTCGCCGTACATCTCGTTGCCGATCCCCCAGAAGCGGATGGCGTAGGGCCGCTGACGGCCGTTTTCCGCCCGGAGTTTTCCGCCCGGAGTCTTCGGTGAACCGAGCGCGTATTCGAGTTCCCGCATTGCGTTTTCGACCTGGCCGTCGCCGGTGTTCACCGCGATATACGGTTCGGTTTTCAACAGATCGCAGAAATGCATGAACTCGTCGAACCCGAAATCGTTCATCTCAATGCCCGGCCATGCGGGATTCTTCCGCGGCGGACGGCGGTCACGGTCGCCGATTCCGTCGCGCCAGTCGTAGCCGCTGACGAAATTCCCTCCGGGCCAGCGGTAGACGGGAGCGTCGAGCTCTTTCAGGCACGCGAGCGTATCGGCGCGCATCCCGTCGATGTTGTCGGCGGGCATCAGGGAAACGCAGCCGATATGCACGGTTCCCGTCCCTTCGGCGCTGACGGAAAAAGCTGCCTCAAACGGTTCGGCGGCTCCCGCCTGCCAGTGGAATTCCAGTTTTTGGTATTCGTCCGGCTTGAGCTGTTCACCGGCCCATTCGGTACGCATTCCGTCCGGTCCGCCGTCGAGCGAGGCGGCAAGGCGTGTGACACCGGCTTCGGGGCGCACCCACAGATACCCGTCGAAATCGACCCCCGCGCGGAACCGGAGTCCGTTTTCGCTCAGAACGGCGGTCTGGGCCTATTTCAGAGTCAGTGCAGGGGTCCACCGGCCGGTAAACGGTTCGTTCTCGTCCATCGTCAGCTCGGCGCCGGCGGCCTGCCACGGAGAATCTTCGGCGCCGACCTCATAGAAGAATTTGCGGTCGCGCAGAATTTCCGCCCAGAGCCCGATATCGACGCAGTTGCCGAAATGCTCGATGAACTGCCCGTAGATGTATTTCGAAATCGGCGGCCCCTGATGCTCGATGTCGACCCGGACAACGTCCTGCGCGGCGGTTTGCACGGCAAAGACGGCGGCCAGCGCGGCGGTCAGGAGGAAAGAAGCGGAAAACTTTTTCATGACAAACTCCTTATTGTTGATGCGGTGTATCGCTTGAAAGCTTCTGAACCAGCGTGCGGCCGGTCGAACTGAGCGGAATCCCCGCCGCCTGACGGAGGGTCAGCCAGCGGTACTCCACACCGTCCAGGCGCGTTGTCCCTCCGGCGAACGGAATGACCCGGCTCCCCAAACCAGGGTCGGGCGATTTCGGATGAAAATACGACGGCTCTCCCGGCGCGGCATGTCCGGCAGTCTCGCGCAGAACGAGACGGATCCGGTACCGCGTTACGGCGTGCGTCATCTGAAAGATCTCCGCTCCCGGCCGGACCTGAGCCGAACCGACCAGCGCGGCAAGCGACCCGGCCAGGCGCGTCTCGGCGGCGGCGCCTTCCCCCTCGCGCAGGAACCTGGGAAAATCCCAAAGCCCGCCCCAGCGGAGATGTTCGGGATAGCGGATGAAGAGGAACGCGTCTTTCGCGCGGGGCATGAAAAATGTCCGATGGACGAGCCACGCCACTTCGGTCCGCTCCTCGATCTGCGGTTTCTTCTTCGGCGGGGGGATCTCGTTCTGCGAACCGCTCCGCGCCGCGCGGCAATCCGCCGCGCAGGGGCATTCTCCGCACCGGGGATTTTTCGGCTGACAGACGAGCCGCCCCAGGTCGATCAGCGCCTGGTTGAAGGCGCCGCAATCGCGCGCCGGCAGAATCCGGTACGCGAAATCCCAGAGAATGCGCGAATTTTCGGCGCGCGCAGGGTCACCCCGGAACGCCAAAAGCCGGGCGTGCAGACGCGACGTGTTCGCCTCGAGGATCGGCTCGCGCTTGCCGAAAGCGAACGAAAGAACCGCGCCGGTTGTATAGCGCCCGAACCCCGGCAGAGACTCAATCTCTTCGCGCCGGACCGGAAACCGGCCGGCGTACTCGTTCAGAATGACCCCGGCAGCCTTGTGCAGCAGATGGGCGCGGCGGTAATAGCCGAGCCCTTCCCAATAGCGCAAAACCTCCGAAATATCGGCCCGCGCCAGCGCCTCGACGGTTGGGAAGCGGTTCAGGAACCGCTCGAAATAACCGAGAACCGTCTCGGTCGTCGTCTGCTGGAGCATGATCTCGCTGACCCAGACCGCGTACGGATCGCGGATCCGCCGCCAGGGGAGGTCGCGCCCGTTTCGGACGAACCACGTGCGAATCCGCCGGCGCAGCGGCGGAAGCTCACATTCCGGAAAAAACGGTTCGGAAGGAAGGACGGACCTGTTCAATCTTCTTCCCGCGGGGGGGCTCCGTGAACGATGATGTCGCTGCGCGAGGTGAGCTTGTCGACAATATGACGCGGCAGACGGCATTTGAAAAACGCTTTGGCGGCGGTCTCGTCATACCGCCGATCGAGAACCTCCCCTTCGCGGGTCAGGTAGGCGTCGAGCCGGCCGTCGGCGATCGGCGCTTCGACCTCCACGGTCAGAAACTCACGGCTTAAAAGGTCGTTGACCGCCTGGGTCAGTTCGCCGAGTCCGCTCCCCTCGCGCGCGCTGATACAGACCGCCATCGGGTACCGCTCTTTGAGCGCCAGGAGCCTTTCCGGCTCCGCCGTGTCAATCTTGTTCAGAACCAGAATTGTGTCTTTTTCTTCGATGCCGAGACTCTCAAGGACCTTCACCGCGCTTTTAATCTGATTGCCGACGTCCGGATTTCCGGCGTCGGCGACGTGCAGCAGCAGATCGGCGCCGGTCGCCTCTTCAAGCGTTGCGCGGAAACTGGCGATCAGGTGATGCGGCAGGTCGCGGATAAAACCGACCGTGTCGCTCAGCAGAACCGGCCCCCATCCGGGAAGGAACCAGCGGCGGGTACGGGTATCGAGCGTGGCGAAAAGGAGATCTTTCACAAAGACGTCCGAGTCGGTCATCCGGTTCAGAAGAGTCGACTTCCCGGCATTTGTATAGCCGACCAGACAAACCTTGCGCGACCATTTCCGTCCGGTCACCTGGCGCTGTTTCCGCGCGTGGATCTCTTCGAGCTCCGCTTTCAGCGCGGTGATCTTCTTCTGGGCGATCCGCCGGTCGACTTCGAGCTGTTTTTCGCCCGGCCCGCGCAGACCGACTCCGCCCCCCGCCTGCCGTTCGAGATGGGTCCACATCCGTTTCAGGCGGGGCATCGAATATTCGAGCTGTGCCAGCTCGACCGCCAGACGCGCCTCGTGCGTCCGCGCGCGGGAGGCGAAAATATCAAGGATCAGTTCGGTCCGGTCGATCACCTTAACCTTGAGCGTCTGTTCCAGGTTCCGCGTCTGTCCGGGCGCCAGATCATTGTCGAACAGAACGACATTCGCGTCGTTCGACTCGATCAGAAGGGCAAGCTCTTCGACTTTCCCTTTCCCGATGCAGGTGGTGAAATCGGGCTTGTCGCGGCGTTGGATCAGCCGGCCGACCGGCTCGACCCCCGCGGCTTCGGCCAGCCCGGCAAGTTCATCGAGCGGTTCGGCCGAAAGTTCGGCCTTCGGGGGATAGACCCCGACCAGAATCGCCCGTTCCCGCGCCAGGCTTTCGATGCGCGTCATTTGGTCGACATGAGTCGAGGCGTCGAACCGGTCGGTCGTCCAGACCGATTCGGAAAACGGGGAGGACTGGGGAATTTCATCATTCCCGCCCCCCGCCGGGGTTTCCGGGCCGGGCTCCCGGTTCAGACGGGCGTCCTTCTTTTCGCGATGGGTTTTCGGCGGGAGCGAGACGTTCCCCAGATCTTTCTTGTTCCGGTCCCGGTTTCGTTCGCCGGGATTTTTCGGCCGCGGGCTGTTTGACATATTGTTAATGGTATCCTTCCGGTTGTTTCCTCATGACAATCAGCCCCGATTATACCCGATTTCGGGCCGAAAAACATCAGTCTGCCCCGTCGGAACGGGGAAATGACGGAAATTTCGGTCATTCTGAAAATTCCGTTTGTAATGATTAATGCGGTTTCAACAGTTTTGCCGATAGTCCTGGACAAGGAGACCTTTAGGATGAAACTGCAACCTAAATCTTTATTCGGAATTGCCGCGATCCTTTCGTCGGCGCTCTTTGTCGGCACCCGGACACTCGAGGCGCAGATATTCCAGCGGAGTCCGCTCGAGGATTTCGGTTACGCGTCGTCGGGAGCGATGACGCCCGTTGGAACGGAATATCAGGCCTATTCGGGATACCAGGAGTATCAGCCGGTATTCATGGCGTCGGCCGCCCAGGCGCCGGCGCAGCCCCAGGCGCCTCAGGGGGTTCAGACCCCTTCGCCGACCGCCGCACTCGTCCAGTCGGGGACCGCCCCGCGCCGCGGATATGAGCCGCTCAACGATCATTTCGACGCCCTGGAATATGAAAATCCGGGCAATGTTTACGGAACGCCGTACATCGGGAATTCCTATACCGGCGCGGTCTATTCGGAAGGACTCCCATTCCCCTCGTCGGTCCGCAGCGGTCTCCTGCCGGCTGAAAACAAGATGCTCGGCAAACTCTATTTCGACGGCTGGGCGACCGGAAGCGCCTACGACCATAACGAATGGCCGGTCACCAAAGGATTCGACGAGAACACCGAAGGGCGGAATTCCTCGATTTCCCCCTATCAGCTGAGCCAGGCGTACGTCACAATGGGGCGCCAGGTTGAATACAGCGATCATTTCTCGATCGGCGCGCGGATCGACGCCCTCTTCGGCACCGACTACCAGCTGGCCAGCTCGATCGGCCTGGAATCGGAAAATCACACGCCGATCGGCGCCGCAGCGGGGAACATCTACATGGCCGATACCCACTGGAACAAGAACACACGGGGCGGGTATCCGGAATACGGACTTGCGGTTCCCCAGGCCTACGTCGAGGCATACGCCCCGATTCTTTCGGGTCTGACCGCCAAGGTCGGACACTTCTACTCGCCGATGGGTTACGAGTCGATCTGCTCGCCGAACAATTTCTTCCACACCCATTCGTATACGATGCTCTACGGCCAGCCGCAGACCGTGACCGGCGCGACGGCGAAACTCCGCCTGAACAACATCTTTTCGGTGATCGGCGGGGCGCATCAGGGGTGGAACGTCTTCGATGACAACAACAAGTGCTGGGATATCATCGGCGGGTTCGCCTTTGAGGGGGAGCCGGGCAATTCGCTCACCTTTATCGTTTCGACCGGCGACGCGGTGATCGACAACCGGTTCGACCTGCGGAACCTCGAGTACGCCACGGTCGACGGACGTCAGACCAGTTACAGCCTGGTGATCGAAAAACGCCTCTGTCCCGAAATCACCTGGGTTCTGGAACATGACCTGGGAATCGCCGAAGACGGCGCCTACCGGATCGACCGCTGGCGCAACAAGATCCGGGACGACGGCCGCTGGTACTCGGTCGTGAACTACCTCTATTTCACACTCGCGCCGAATCTCGATCTCGGAGCACGCGCCGAATGGTTCTACGACGACGGGCGGACCCGTCTCCTTTCGGGTGAACCGACCTCGGTCGAAATCCCCGATACGGGATACCGCTGGTCCGGCGAGAATGTCGTCGATGTCTCGCTCGGCCTGAACTGGCGGCCGACCGACTGCCTCACGATCCGCCCCGAAGTCCGTTGGGACTACTCGAATATCGAGGCGCTTGACCTGTACGGCAACACTCTCTATAAGGGGATCTACGACAGCTTTTCGGATGACAACCGCCTGACCTACGGCGGCGATGTGATCTTCCACTTCTGAAAGCCCGTTCCCTCCCCCCTTTCAGACGCCCCCGCTTTTCCGGTAAAAGCGGGGGTTTTTTTATCCAAAAAACGGCAGCCTGTTGCAAAATTCCCCAGATTCGTTAAATTATACGTATCTTAAGTCATCGCCGCGCCGGGCGTTCTCCCGCCGCGCGGGCCGGGTCCGGACGGCGCCCGGCGTTCACCGTTCACCCCTCGCTCACGGAGGAATCGAAATGGGCACCAGAATCAAGTTAAATCAGGCGGTCGTTGAGGCTCAGGACCGGCTTAAGAAACTCAAGATGAGCACCGCCCAGATCGGTCTTTCGGTCCGAACCACGAACTGCCTTGACGAGCAGGGAATTTCGACCGTTGAGGACCTTTTAAAATGCCGCCGCAGCGATCTGCTGGCGATCCCGAATTTCGGTGAAAAGACCTTGGAAGAGGTCTTTAAGGCTTTGGAGAAGCTCGGGTTTTACCGCACCGACAAGCCGAAGCCGGGACAGCCCAGCAGCCAGGAATAATGCCGGAAGACAGACTCTCCGCCAAAAAGGCCAATTCGAGGCCCCAAAACAAGCCGAAGCTGGTTCTCAGGTTTTGGAAACCTTCCGAACTCTGGCTCTTCGGCCCGCTTCTCGTCTTGGGAATTTCTTTTTCGCTTGTCCAGCTCCTGACCTGGGGACTCCCCTCTCTGCGCGAGGCGCGCCGATACACTCCCGCGCGCTGTACGGTGATCGACCGCTACCTCCACAGCCAGATTGTCGAGGGGCAGACCGGATTCCGCCCCGAAATCAGAATCCGGTTCAAAACCCGCGCCGGAAGAGAATTCACCGTCAACGCCTACGACAAAACCACGCTCGACGAGCGGAGCGGATTCGGCTACACATACGAAGACGCCTACAAGATCCTCGCCAAATATACGCCGGGCGAACAGCGGATCTGCCGCTACCTGACCACGGACCCGAATAAGGCGATCCTCAAACGGGACCTCGAAATCTGGCAGTGGCTTTTCCTGACAATCCACGTTTCGCTCGCCCTTTCGGGCGCGGCGGGTCTTTTCTGGATCGCCAGACGGCGGAGCGCCTCACTCGAATGGCTCGTCGAACCGGAAATCAAGCCCGACCGCCCGCCGACGGTTCCCGGTGTCCAGCAGATCAAAGAGAGTCCCGGCATCGATCTTCCCTACCGTCTCCCGATGTTCGTCTCGCCGGTCGCGCAGAACCTGGCCGGTCTGGCACTGACGGCCCTCTGGAACGCGATCGCGTTCTGGACGTTCTTCCATGTCCTGACACACAGGAAAGACCTTACCGACCTGATCCTGGGGATCATCTTCGGCACAATTTTCTGCGGACTGGGACTCCTCGGTCTCGTCATCTTCTTCCGCCGTTCCTTTCGGATTCTGCGAACCGGCGCCACCATTATTGAATCGTCAAACTTCGAAGCCGTGCCGAACCGCCGGTGCCGGCTGGCGCTGCGTCAGTCCGGGCCTCTGACGGCGCGCTCCTATTCGGTCGCACTCTGCTGCGAAGAGATGACCCGCTACACAAAGGGAACCGATGTCCTCACAAACAAAAAAGAGGTTCTCCGGTTTCCCCTCTTCGAGCGGATCGATTTCCACGTTCCTTCCGGCGAGACGTTCTGTGAAGAGTTCTTTATGAAGGTCCCGCTCGGCGCAATGCATTCGTTCATTTCCGACTCGAACGAGATCCGCTGGAAGATTTCGGTTCTGATCAAAACCGGGCGGACGGGAACGATCCTGCGCGAGGCGCCGATCGTCGTCGTGCCCGACAATACGAAATCGGAGAACGGCAGATAAGACGGCTACCCGCCCCTTCCAAAAAACGGCCGCGCCAAAAGGCGCGGCCGTTCTGCGTTCCGCCCGTGCATAACGGAGAATGTTATTCGTTCTCTTCGGCCGGTGCAGACTCGGCGGGCTGCTGCGCCGACGCGGATTCAGCGGTAGCGGATTCGGCCGGAGCGGCCTCACCGGCTGCAGGCTCGGTCTCGGCGGGAGCTTCAACCTGATCCCCTTCGAGCGAGAAGTCTTCGCTCCCGACCTCGGCGTTCGGGTCGAGCTCACCCGAATCGTCCGGAAGGATCGACTCGGCCGGTTTGATCTCTTCGGGAACCGGCATCGAGACGTAATCGGCGGCGGCCTTCTTGTAGAATTCGCGCGTCAGCGGCTCGTCGAGTTTCGCCAGGCGCTCTTTCGCCTGCCGGGCGAACGGCGTTCCGGCAAATCCGTCAACGATCTGCTGATAGACTCCCTTGGCGGTATCGAGTTTTACATTCACCTCGTCATCGCCGGCGGTCACTGACGCGAGATTCTCCCACGATGAGGCAAGTCCGTAAAGGGCGCGGGCGGCGAGGTTCGGGTCAACCGCCATCTGCGGCGAGGTAACCCCTTCGAAACGCTTGACCGCGTCGCCGAACGTCGATTCCGGATCCATGGCGATCACATCGGCGGAAGCCTTCCCGGCACGGCTGGCGGCCTTTTTCCGTTCGACCTGGTTCTGCCCGGTCTTCAGGACCGCCTCGGCGGCATTGATGCGGATCTCCGCGCCGGCGTCGCCGCGGCTGTAGTGCGCCGCCAGCGTATCGTACGGTTCAACCGAAGGGAGCCCGGTCAGAATCGCCTGCTGCGAGGAAATCGCGTACGCCTGGTCGAAATCCTGCTGGAACTTTTTCGGTTTCCCGTAAAAATAGGTGCGTAGGAAGACGACCGCGGCAACCGCCACTAAAATCAGAAGAAATGTCTGGAAACATTTTTCCCGGTTCTCTTTGAAGTAGTTTCCGGTCGAAACGAGAAGCTTTTCAAGGCTGTTGGCTTCTTGCACCGGAGTTTTCATAGGCATCGTCGACTTTTTCAATGCGGGTGACCAAACGGGGAGAACGCCGGTTTTGCCCCTCTTTTTTCAAAACGAAAAACGCGCGGCGCCTTTGAGCCTCCCTCAAAAGCGCCGCGCTGATTATAAATGGAATGGGCTAAAGGGTCAAGGTCGTTTGATTCCGGTCAGCCGCGGTTCTGCGCACTCAAAAGGCGGAGAAAGAAATAGATGAACTGAAAGAACGCCGAAAGCATCGCGGCGACATAAGTGAGCGCCGCGGCACCCAGGACGTTCCGCACATAGGTCATCTCGCGCTCATCAACCAAACCGAGCGCCGCCAGATGCTTCTTGGCGCGGCTGCTGGCGTTGTACTCGACCGGCAGGTTGATGATCTGGTAGACCGCGGCGAACCCGAAAAGCGCCACACCGACCCAGGCGAGCTGTAAAATGTTCAGCCCGAGCCCGGCGAGGAGAAAATAGAACGAAAACTGGCTGCCGAATCGCGCGATCGGAAACGCCGCCTGGGTCAGCCCCAGAAAAAGGTAGTTCTGATCATGCTGAATCGCGTGTCCCGCCTCGTGCGCCGCAATCCCGACATCGGCCAGAGACGTGCCGTCATAGATGTCGGCGCTCAGACAGATCCGCCGGTTCTGCGGGTCGTAGTAGTCGGTCAGCGCGCCGGCGTTGATCTTCTGAATCGGGACATTCCGCAGCCCCGCCGAGTCGAGGATGATCCGCGCAGCCTCCGCGCCGGAAATCACGCCTTCACCCCCCATACGGGTGCGGTATCGGGCGGGCACCTTGCGCGCGGCGGCATACCGGCTCTTAACCAGCCCCTGCGCAAACATCGCCAGGAGCATCGGAACGCCGAAACACAACAGATAGAGATGCATAGGAAACCTCTTTAATCAGACAAAGGGAGCGTTCCGGGAACCATATAGTAAAGATTCGGAGCCGAAAGGGCCCTGACCAGCGAACCGGCCTGGCCGAGCGCGTTCTCGGCGCCGGTCTCGGCGCCGAGAACCGAAAGAACGCTCTCCTGTTTCTTATACCGGACAACCTGAACATCCTCCTGGGACACCTTCAATTCGTCTTTGATCATCGCCTCGGCCGCGTCCTGCAGAAACCCGATCTCGTCGATCAGTCCGAGCCGTTTCGCCTCGGCGGCGGAATAGACGCGCCCGTCGGCCAGAGTACGGAGGGGATCCGCCCCATCCGGGGCCACGGCAGCTTCCGTAGCGGATTCCGCGGGGGCATCTTCCGCGGCAGCGACATCTTCCCCCGCGCCGTTTTTCCCTTCGGTTTTCGAGGCAAACGCGGGCCGTCCCTTGCGCACAACGCAGAGGAACTGTTCATACGCCTCGTCGATCAGCCCCTGCCAGATCGAGCGCTCCTCGTCGGACATCGGGCGGGTGAAATCCCCCATCCCCTTGTTTTTGCCGCTGACGATATAGTTGCTCTTCACCCCGATCTTTTCGCAGAGAACCGAAGCGTCCATCATCATCGAGATCACCCCGATCGACCCGGTAATGGTCGAGCGTTCGGCGAAGATCTTATCGGCGGCCATCGAGACGTAATACCCGCCGCTGGCGGCAATCCCCGCCATACTGACGTAGACGGGAACTTTCCGTTCCTCTTTCAGCTTGCAGAGCAGGTCA
>JAEEGL017327089.1_pt1 | contig 14884 bp, 12 predicted proteins | sample 9134231 | NCBI WGS metagenome assembly JAEEGL01 (sample SAMN16246548, study PRJNA631951) | gut metagenome | biome: gut microbiome; feature: rumen; material: fiber-attached | host: Bos | place: Iran: Karaj | collected 2018-10
TCGGTCGTCCCCGCCTTTATGACGAGCACCCTGTTCAGGGCGAAATACTGCATATCCTCGCAGGACCAGAGTCACCTTAACAAAGAAGGAATGAAGCTCGTCGCGCCCTTTTTCGAAAAACTTATCGGAGACGGATACGAAAAATACCTCAGATCCCGGTAACCGGGAAAAAAACGAGCGCCGTCGCGAAGCGATACGGCACGGAACGAAGCGGGTACCGTACGCCGGCGGCATACGGAACGCGGAGGCCGGACAGTTCTTTCGATACGAAAGAGGATACGGAGCCGGTACACCGTCCGTGTCCGGCATGAGATCCGGCGGAACGGATATACGCCGGACGTAAAGAATACGTCAATAACATAACAAATCCCCGTGCCGCCGGCATATGCCGGCGGCACGGGGATTTGTGCGTTCAGTTAAATCAATAGCCGTTTCTGGACATTACGATTGATGCGGCGGCTTTTGCGGCGTTGACCCTGTCGGATACGTCGCGAGCCGAACCGACTGCCGAAAAAGAACGTCCCGAGCTAAGTCCGGAGGAAACCGTCGAATCGAGTCCGCCCCATCCGAAGACAGATCCCGCTTCAACCGCCTGAGTCGACAGGATGATCTCTGCGGCGCCCGTCCCGTCTTCCGAACCGGACGGCGCAAGAAGCTCCAGCGCCGACTTCGACCGGGCTTCGGAAGAAGCTTCGCCGAACAGACCGAGGGCCTCGGCAAGTCTGTGTCCGTGAATTACTCCGCCGGGCGCCGCGATCACGTTGAAACAGGTCGGGTCAACCGGTGAAATATGACCGGTCGCGGCGTCGATATAAGGCAGCGGAAGACGTGTTCCGCCGGATGCGCTCCCGGCTTTGCAGACGGTGGGAAGCCCTTCGACGGGAGACGAAAGCTTAAGAAAATCAAGGGCAAGGCCGTACGCCGACGCCGAAGCGGTGTCGAACAGTCTGACGGTACCTTCCTGTCCGGACAGCGAAAGAATCCGGCCGCCGAAAGCGGTAAAGAGCGCGCTTCCCGACTGCTCACCGGAAAAACTCACGCCCGCCCCCGCGAGGATCTCAACGAATTTCGAATAACTCAGTTCTCCAGAAATCGCCGCCGAATAAAGGAGGCCGGCGTCCGGAAAACCGTCCGGGAGGTCGAGTATCCAGGTAGCGCTGATGTCGGATGTCGTCAACGTCGACGAGAGAAGATAGAGTCTTCCTTCGACCGTGAGATCGCGCGTAATACCCGAATTGACGTAAGGAGAATCAACGGAGATTCCGATGCCGGTTTCGGAAAGATCCTGCAGCATGCCCTCGCACAAAAGCAGCGAAAGGTCGCCGGCGGGAGGAGCGATTATCACGTCGTATTCCAGAGATCCGGATTTTACGTCGGAAGAAATCTTTTCAAGTATATCGGTGGCCTCGGTCATCCGGAGATCAAATCCGGGATCGGCCTTTTCGCCGGAATCAGAAAGAACGAGCCCTCCGTCCTCTCCAGCGGAAAACGCCTGCTCGTCGATCCCCGGATATCTGATCATATTGATCAGCATCCTCGGCGTCTGGGGAGGATCGTTTATCGTTGCCGCCGTCCCGGGTATCTGAACGGTCGCGGCGACCTCAGCCGTCGTTTCGGGAGCATCGGTATCCACTGGTTTTTCAAGGGTTTCAACCGCTTCGGAAACGGGCGCGGACCCGGTTTCTTCCGGCTCCGTCGTTCCGGCGGTGACCTCGGCAAGGTCGGTATCCGGTTGATTCGCTCCGCCGTCCGCCGTCCGTCCGCACCCGGCAAAAACGGAAAGAAACAGAGACGCCGCCGCGGCGAACAAAACGGTACGCCAAAGGACGCTTATTCGGTTTTTCATTACGGCGCTCTCCTTTCTTTCGGATTCGGTGATTTCCTGAGCAAAAGAACTGTCCGTAAAATTATACCACTAACGGCGGAAAATGTCAAATAAAATTAATTTTCTTGACACTACGATAAAAAAATAATATAATAATATATTATGATGGCGGAAAACCGGAAAAAAAGGCGGAAAAATGAAAAAAATCGGATCGGCCGAGATAATCTGCGTGGGAACCGAGATACTTCTCGGAGACATCATAAACACCAACGCATCCTTCATGGCGCAGCGGCTTGCCGAACTCGGCATACCAGTTTACCGTCAGCACGTGGTCGGAGACAACCCGGAGCGCATCACGGCGGCTCTGGCCGACGCGTTTTCGCGCTGCGACGCGGTATTCCTCTCGGGAGGTCTCGGTCCTACCTGCGACGATCTCACCAAGGAAACGGTCGCTGAATTCTTCTCTCTCCCGCTTTACGAGGACAAAAACACCCTCTCCCGCATAGAACGCTATTTTGCCGACGTCGGCAGACCGATGCCCGAAAACAACCGCAAGCAGGCGCTTGTCCCGGCCGGCGCCGTGATATTCGACAACGACAACGGCACGGCTCCCGGGCTTGCGGTCGAAAAGGACGGAAAAACCGCCGTTCTTCTTCCGGGACCGCCTGTCGAGATCGAGCCCCTCTGGTACGAAAAGGTGGAGGACTATCTGCGCCCGAGGACCGACGGGATAATCGTCTCCCACAACGTGCACGTGATCAATCTCGGCGAATCGGCTGCCGAGGAAATACTTCGGGATCTGATGACTTCGGGAACCAACCCGACCCTCGCCCCCTACGCAAAGGACGGAGAGGTCCGGCTGCGCGTCAGCGCGAGAGCCGCCAACCGAGCCGAGGCCGACGCCCTCTGCCTCGGGATGATCGAAAAGGTCAAAGCCACCGAGGTCGGAAAATATATTTACGGAATAGACGCCGGCTCGACCGAAAACGCCCTCGTCGGACTCCTCCGCGAAAGGGGGATGACGCTTGCCGCCGCCGAATCCTGCACCGGAGGAATGCTCGCCGAGAGAGTGACGGCTCTTCCGGGATGCTCGGACGTCTTCCTCGGCTGCTGCGTCACCTACGCAAACTCAGCCAAGATCGGGCTCGTCGGGGTGTCGCCCGAAACGCTCTCCGCTCACGGGGCAGTCTCCGCCGAGACCGCCGCCGAGATGGCGCGGGGCGCGCGACTTGCTCTCGGCGCTTCGATGGGACTCGCCACCACCGGGATCGCCGGTCCGGGAGGCGGAACTCCGGAAAAACCGGTCGGCACCGTATTCGTCGCGGTTTCCACCGAAAAAGGCGAAACCGTCAAAAAACTCTCGATGTCGCCTCTCCGCTCCCGCGCGTACATCAGGTACAGCTCATGCACGCAGGCGTTCGGTCTCGGCATCGCCGCGCTGAAAAACAAATAACGTGTATCCATATTCTTGAAAGGCCAATAAAATGAAAAAGAAGATCAGAAGAATCGCAGTCCTCACTTCGGGAGGGGACGCTCAGGGAATGAACAGCGCCGTACGCGCAGTCACGCGCCGCGCTCTCGACGCCGGAGTCGAAGTTTACGCCTCGATGGGCGGGTATTACGGACTCGTTCACGACGTCGTAAAAAAACTGAAAGCCACCGACGTCGCCAACATCGAACCTCTCGGCGGAACGATCATCTGGACCGACCGCTGCGACGAGTTCAGATACGAAGAGGGAATGCAGAAGGCGATAGCCACCTGCCGCAAATACAAGATAGACGCCGTTATCGCCATCGGCGGGGACGGCACCTTCCGCGGGGCCACCGATCTTTCCGTCCGCGGAATACCCACCGTCGGAGTCCCCGGGACGATCGACAACGATATCACCGCTTCCGACTATACGATCGGCTTCGATACGGCGATGAACCGCGCCACCGAGGCCTTCGACAGTCTGCGCGACACCTGTCAGTCCCACAACCGTATCAACGTTCTCGAATGCATGGGACGCGGATGCGGAGACATCGCTCTGCGCAGCGGTCTTGCCGCCGGAGCCGTGGGCATCGCCATCCCCGAGATCCCCTTCGACGAGGACGCCCTGATCGCGAGGATCAAGGAAGCCGAGGCGGCGGGAAAGAGGAGCCTTCTCGTCTCGGTATCCGAGGGAGTCGCCGAAAAGAACGGCAAGGCGTTCGGCGAATATCTGACCGACAAACTGAACGCCCTCTGCAAAGCCGGCGAAATTAAGCACGACGCCCGCTTCTGCCGTCTCGCCCACGTTTTCAGAGGCGGCGCCCCCACTCTCAGGGACAGGGATACGGCGACCCGCATGGGCGCCTTCGCCGTCGATATGCTGCTGCGCGGAGAAAGCGACAGGGTCGTTCTCGAGCGCAACGGAAAATTGGTTTCGATGGAGATCAGATACGCTCTCATGACCGACAAGATGTACAAGGGCAAGCTTAAAGAAGGCGATCTCGACGGATTCACCGAAGAACAGATCGCCGGAATGAAGGAGATCTGCGAAGAGAGAGCGAAAGAAGCGGCCGAGCTTGTCGCTCTCGCCGACGCTCTCTGCATCTGACGGGTGAACCGAATGTCCGGAAAAAAGCGCAAAGCCGTCGTCTTTTCCTGCGACGCGATGGTGTATGAAGATATCGAATATCTCGTTTCAAAAGGCGGAAGGTTCGCCGATCTCATCGCGCGCGGCGCTCTCGTCGAAAGAACGCGGACGATTTATCCGTCGGTCACCTACCCCTGCCACACCTCTATGTCCACCGGTTGCTATCCGGCGCGCCACGGAGTGACGAACAACTCGGAGTTCCGCCCGGGACAGCTGAAAAACGTCCCCTGGAACTGGTTTGCCGACGCGATAAAATGCCCGGATATCTTTACCGCCGCAAAGCGCGCCGGTCTTACCACCGCCTGCGTTTTCTGGCCCGTAACGGGCAACCACAAATACATAGACTACAACCTGCCTGAATACTGGCCGCAGTCGGAAAGCGACACCAACGAGGCCTGTTTTTTGCGTGCCGGAACGACGGCCGACGTCTGGGAAAAGTGCGTAAAGCCCTTCATAGGAGGGATCAAGATCCGCAGCCATCCGGGCACCGACGAGTTTCTCATAAAGGTCGCCTGCGAGATGATTCGGCAGTACAGGCCCGACCTTCTCATGATACACACCGGTGACCTCGATTCCTTCCGCCACCGTTCGGGGCTTTTCAACGACCTCGTCAGATCCTCCTGCGACGACACCGAACGCTGGCTGTTCGATCTTATCGACGCCGCGAAGGAGGCGGGCGTTTACGACGACACCGACTTTTTCCTGACCAGCGATCACGGTCAGCTCGAAATAGTCCGCAACGTCAAACCGAACGTCGTGTTTGCCGATCACGGACTGATCGAAAAGAATCCCGACGGAACGCTGAAATCCTGGAAGGCCTACTGCCATTCGACCGGACTTTCGGCTCAGATCGCCCTGCGCGATCCCGCCGACGAGGAAACATGGCGGAAAACCTACGACCTGCTGAAATTCATGCGCGACGAGGGAGTATACGGAATCAGCCGCGTTTATACTGCGGAAGAAGCCGCAAAGGAAGAGCATCTCGCCGGAGACTTCTCCTTCGTCATCGAAGGCGACGGCTACACCTCCTTCGCCGAGGACTGGAACCGTCCGATGGTAAAACAGCTTGACCTCACCGACTACCGTTTCGGAAGAGCCACCCACGGGCACAATCCCGACAAAGGACCGCAGCCTTTCTTCTTCGGATTCGGTCCGGGTATCGCCGAAGGCGTCCGCATCGACAGACGTCCGACGGTGGACGAAGCCCCGACCTACGCCGCCGTCCTCGGAATCGAAATGCCCGGTACCGACGGTTCTCCCGTCCGGGAAATGCTGAAATAAAAAATGCCGAGGTTTTTCGTCCCTCCGTCCGCCGTCGCGGACGGACGCGCGGTTATAACCGGAGAAGACGCCCGCCATATCGCGCGTTCGCTTCGCATGGCCGCCGGCGAAACGGTGACCGTCTGTGACGGAGCCGGACGCGAATACGAGTGCCGCCTCGACGTCATACGCGACGAGACTGTCGCGTGCACCGTCGTCTCCGAGCGCCTGTCGGCGTCCGAGCCGCCCTACCGCGCGACAGTTTTCCAGGCGCTCGTCAAAGGCGACCGGTTCGAAACCGCCGTGCAGAAATCGGTGGAATACGGCGCGTACGGCATAGTACCCTTCGAATGCTCGCGCTGCATAGTCAGAGCTTCCCGGGACCGTTCCTCGCGGGACGCGCGGTATTCGAGGATAGCCCTCGAAGCCGCGAAGCAGTGCGGGCGCGGCATCGTGCCCGAAGTCCGCGGCGCGGTATCCTTTTCCCGGATGCTTGACGAGGCGGCGGACGCGGATCTTGCCGTTTTCTGCTACGAGAACGAAAAGAAGACGCTGCTCCCCGCCGCTCTTCCCGACCGCATCCCGGAGCGCGTTTCGATAGTAATAGGCCCCGAGGGCGGTTTCTCGCCCGAAGAAGCGGAGGAAGCTTCGCGGAAAGGTCTCGTCCCGGTCGGACTCGGAGAGAGGATCCTCCGCACCGAAAGCGCCGCCCCCTTCGTGCTCGCTGTCCTTTCGGCAAAATACGAACTGTCCCCTGACAGGATGACAACGATATGACTAACAGATTTTTTCAGAATCAGCTGAACCAGTTCAGAGAACGCACGACGCGCTTTGTCGGCGTTGCCGATGAAAACGGGCGCACCGTCGCGACCACCGATCCTTCGGGATCCGAAAGACGTTTCGACGGTTTCGAAGCTCTCTCGGCCGGATCCGGATCATCCGGTTTTATCTCCGACGGCTGCACATTCATGCCGCTGCCCGGACAGCCGGCCCAATATTTCGTTTATTCGGAAGGGACGGATGAGACGGCGAAAACCGCCGCTTCCATCCTTTCGGTCGCTCTCGGCAGCGCGCGAAAACTTTACGACGACAAATACGACCGAAGCTCTTTTATACGCGGCGTGATTTTCGACAATATGCTCCCCGACGAAATACGTCAGCGCGAGCGCGACCTGCATTTCAGTCCGGACGACCTCCGTGCCGTTTTCGTGATCCGTCTCCCCGAGGAGGGCGATCCCGCTCACGCCGAGGAGATCCTGCTCAATCTTTTCCCCGACAGGCAGCGCGACTTCGTTTTCCGTTCCGGAAGAAGAGACGCCCTGCTCTGCAAGCTGCTGAAGCGAGATCAGGACCGCGATCAGCGGCGCGAGATCGCGGCGGGCATCACCGGGACCTTCGGAACCGAACTGTTCTCGAGCGTGACCGTCGGCGTCTCGCGTGTCGCTTGCGGCGCGCCCGGCCTGCCCGCCGCATACCGGGAGGCGATGACCTCTCTGGAGATCTGCGACATGTTCGGTGAACGGAGCGGGACGGTGTTTTTCGACAGTCTCGGTCTGTCGCGGCTGATTTATATGATGCCGGCATCCCTCTGCCGCGAATACCTCGACGAGATATTCACCGGCGGAAGCATCGATTCTCTCGACCCCGAAATACTTCAGACGGTCCAGTGCTTTTTCGAAAACAGTCTGAACGTGTCGGAAACCTCCCGCAAGCTGTTCATACACCGCAACACGCTGGTGTACAGGCTTGAAAAAATACGCAAGCTGACGGGGCTCGATCTGCGCGATTTCGACAGCGCGATCGGTTTCCGCGTAGGGCTGATGATAAAAAGATATCTCGAATACAGGCAAAACGACCGGTAAAGGCTGCATTTCATATGATAGAGTTTTTCAATGTCAGAAAAGAATATGCCGACGTGACGGCACTCGACGAGGTGTCCTTCTCGATTGACGACGGAGAATTCGTCTTCGTTGTCGGACGTTCGGGCGCCGGCAAAACGACTATGACGAAAGTTCTTCTGCGCGAGGAAAAAATCGATTCGGGCGAAATATTCGTCAACGGCACCGACATCACCGCTCTTTCGGAAAGAGCCGTCCCCGTTTACCGGCGGAGCATCGGAATGGTTTTCCAGGATTTCCGGCTCTTTCCCGACAGAACGGCTTACGAAAACGTCGCCTTTGCCATGAGAGTCGCCGGAATCCACCCGCGCGAAATAAAAAAACGCGTTCCGATGCTGCTCCGCACGGTTGAGATGGAGGACAAGGCGACGCACTTTCCCAACGAACTGTCGGGCGGCGAAAAGCAGCGCGTCGCGCTTGCCAGGGCCATTGCCAACAATCCCGATATAATCATCGCCGACGAGCCGACCGGCAACGTCGATCCCGAAATGAGTCTGACAATAATGAACCTGCTGCTCAGGATTAAGCAGCTGGGGAAAACGGTCATCGTCGTCACTCACGAAAAGGCGATGGTCGACTCCTTCGGGCAGCGCGTTATAACCATCGACGAGGGCAGGATAGTCTCCGACCGTCCCGCCGCGGACGGGAGGGGTGCGTGATGAGCGACAGCCGCGAAAAAACCGGACGCCCGGTATACAACCCCTTCTTCTTCGTCGCCGAGGCTTTCCGCGGAATGAAAAGGCACGGCGTGATGACGGTTGCGTCGGTGCTCGTGCTTACGTCCTGTCTCGCTCTTCTCGGAGCGTTCGGACTTCTGATACGGAATATCAACGTGAATATCGGCCGGCTCGGGCTTCTGAACGAAATAGTCGTATTCGTCGACGCCTCTCTCGACCGCGACAGAGTCGACGATATCTGCGACGACATAAAAGCCCTCGACAACGTCAGCTACGTTGAATACGTATCGAAGGACGAGGGACTCGAGTCACTGAAAAAAACCTACTCCGAATACGCCGATCTTTTCGACGAGATCCGCGAAAACGGAGACAATCCTCTTTCCGATTCCTTCGTGGTCACCTATTCCGACACCTCGAAGGTTTACGAGCTGGAATACTCACTCCGTATGATTCCCGGAGTCACGAGGATAAACAACCGCCTCGACTACGCCGTCAAGGTTGAAAACTTCAAAAAAGGAATCAGCGCCGTCTTTCTCTGGTTCTTCGTGCTTCTTTTCGCGGTCAGCATTTTCGTTATTTTCAATACGATAAAGCTTGCCGTTCACGGAAGGAAAAACGAGATCGACGTTATGAGGTACATCGGCGCCACCAAAGGATTCATCATTTCCCCGTTCATAATCGAAGGAGCGTTAATCGGCACACTGTCCGCAGGACTCGCTTTCGGACTGATAGCGATCGCCTACAAATACGTCGTCTCACGTCTTACTGCCGATCTTCAGATAATCGAGGTCATACCCTTCGGATCCGCCGTCTGGCTGCTGCTGCCGGCGTTTGCCGTCATCGGGATCGCCTCCGGAATACTCGCGAGCGTTTTCTCGCTCAGAAAGAACCTGAACAACTGAATGAAAACACTTAAGTACAAAAGAATCTTCTGCGCCGTCTGCGCTCTTGTGCTGCTCGTGCAGGCAGTCCCAATCCTTCGCGCAGATTCGGCCGCATCCTACACCGCGGCGACCTACGACGACGTCAAGAACGCCACGACCGAAGAACTGCGCCTTGAGATCGAGGAACTGAACAGGATGATCGCGGAGGCGAAAGAGGCCCTCGCGGGCAGCGAAGCTCTGAAGGCGGACGCCGCCGAAAAGAGGGAGCTATATTTCTCTTTGAAGTCGCTCTACAACGACACGCTCCGCACGCTTGAGGAAGCGAAACTCGTCGCCGAAAAAGAAGCCGGGGAAACCGCTGTAAAGATCGCCGCCGCCCAGGTCGAATACGACGAGACTTATTCCGAATTCCTGTCGGTACTCAAGCTCTCCTACGAAGGAGGAAGTGCCAACTATATCGAGGCGATCCTCGGTTCCGCCAGTCTTTCAGAGCTGCTTTCTTCGGTCGAACGCATCGGTTCGCTGCTCGGCTACAACGACCGGGTGATGAAAAAGCTCGAATCGCAGAAAAGCGCACTGAAGGAAGAATACGAAAAGCAGGCGGCTGCCGTCGCCGAGAAGGAAAGCGCCGTCGCCGAATACGAAGAAAAGCTCGCCGAGCTTGAAGAATGGTCGAAACAGAACGAAGAAGAGCTTGCCGCTCTTGAAAAAGAAATCGACGAGATAGTCAGCCGCACCTCGGAATACACCGACCGTTCCGACGTCCTCGAAGCCGAATTCAGAAAAGAAGTCGAAAGACTCGAGGAGGAGGAAAACAAAAAACGCGCCGAAGCGGCCGAACAGGCGCGCCTCGCCGCCATAAAAGCCGAAGAGGAACGCAAGGCAGCAGAAGAAGCGGCGCGCCTCAAGGCCATCGAAGAAGCGGCGCGCGGGCAGGGATTCCTCTGGCCTCTTCCGATGTCGAGCATATATATCACCTACAAATTCGGGACCAGACTTCATCCCGTTTACAACGTCTACAAAACTCACTACGGTATCGACATCGCCTCTCCGAAAAACACCCCGGTTTACGCCGCAAAGCCCGGTATCGTGACCGTCGCCCAGTATCATTCGTCTTACGGAAATTATATAATGATAGACCATCTCGACGGCACGACGACGCTTTACGCGCATCTCAACACCGGCACGACAAAGGTTCAGAAGGGCGACACGGTCCAGCGCGGACAGGAAATCGCCGGAGTCGGAACGACCGGCCTTTCCACCGGATATCATCTGCATTTCGAGGTCCGGGTAAACGGCAACTGCGTCGATCCTCTCAATTATCTGGCGGTAAAACCTTCCAATCTGACAATACTCGGCTGAACGGAACGGTAAAGATATGAAAAAAAAGATCAGTCTGTCGATTGCGGTGATCGCGGCGGTCGTCGCTCTGATTATCGGAGCCATGAGCGCTTTCACCTTCACGCATGAAGCTTACAGAAGAAAACTCGCCGCCGCTGCCGCGGCGTCTCCCGGCGGCAACGCCGAAGAACCCCTCGAAGGCAAGCTCGGCGAAATCTGCAAAACCATTACCGAAAACTCCTATTACGACGTTGACGTCGAAGATCTCTGCAAATCGCTGCTTCTCGGATATATCAACGTCAAGGAGGACCCCTACGCCTATTATTACACCGGAGAAGAACTTACGCAGATGCGTGCGCAGAACGCCGGAGACAATCAGGGCATCGGGGTAACCGTTATATATGAAGAAGACGTCGGCGCGATCAAGGTCGTGACCGTCGTGCCCGACAGCCCGGCTCAGAAAGACGGGATTGAGGCGGGGGATCTGATAGTATCGACCGGCACCGGCGACGGCGCCGAATCGGTTAAAGATCTCGGTTACGATAAAGCACTGGAAAAACTGCGCGGAGAATCGGGTACCTACGCCGAATTTTCGGTCGTCCGCGGAGGCGATTTCGATCATCCGATCGAATTCCGCATACTCCGCGAGCATTACGTTTCAAGATCGGTTTTGTGGCACGTGTCGGATACTCTGATCGGCGGTGAGAAGGTCGGCATCGTAAAAATCACCGGGTTCGACCTTACCGCCCCCTCTCAGTTCGACGAGGCTATGGACGATCTGCTGCGGGAGGGTTGCAAATATTACGTCTTCGACGTCAGATACAATCCCGGAGGCGATCTGCTTTCGATAAGAGCAGTACTCTCAAGGATCCTTAACGAGGGCGACGCTATAATCCGCACGCGCGATCACGACAAAAACGAGGAGATAACGCGCGTGGAGACTTATCAGGATATATACTGCGGAGTCGACAAAGACGATATCGCCAAATACCGCGAGGCCGTCCTGGGAAAATCCGCCGTCCTCGTCAACGGAAGCACTGCGAGCGCGGCCGAGCTCTTCACGTCGGCTCTGAAGGACTACGGAATCTCGAAGATAATCGGAGAAAAGACCTACGGCAAAGGGAGCATGCAATCGATTATTCCGCTCAAAAAATACTCAGGCGCCGTCAAGCTGACGACGAAAATGTACTTCCCTCCTCTGTCCGATGGTTACAACGGCATAGGAATCACCCCCGACGAGACCGTCCCGCTCGACGACTCACTGAAAAACAGGAACATATACGATATCACCGACGCCGAGGACAATCAGCTTCAGGCGGCGCTCGATTCACTGAAAAAACAATAAACCGGATATATATTGAAAGGCAATTATTATGGCAAAACAGACAGTTTTTTACACCCCGGAAGGGTACAACGAACTTGTTGAGGAACTTTCTTATCTCAAGAACACCCGCCGCGGCGAGATAGTCCACGACATCGAGGTCGCGCGCGGCTTCGGAGATCTTTCGGAAAACGCCGAATACGACGAGGCCCGCATCGAACAGGCCAAGGTCGAGGCGCGTATTAAGGAACTTGAGGAAAAGATCAGAAACGCCGAGATAATCGACGAAAGCACGGTCGAAACCGGCATCATTTCAGTCGGTTCGACGGTCACCGTTTACGATCCCAAATACGACGAGGAGGAAACCTTCTCCATCGTCGGCTCGAACGAGATCAACGCGTTCGAAAACAAAATATCCGACCTGTCCCCGATCGGAAAGGCCCTTGTCGGACATCACGCCGGCGAATCGGTCACCGTCGATTCCCCGAAGGGCAGTTTCACGCTTGAAATCAGGCATGTCGAAAGAACAAAGAAGAACTGACGGATAAAAAAATGGCAGAACTTGAAAACAGCAACGGTACCGGACAGTCTCCGGCCGAGATTAACAGCGTACTCGCACAGCGCCGCGAAAAGCTTTCCGCGCTGCAGTCGGCGGGGCGCGATCCCTTTACGATAACCGAATTCGACCAGACTCATCATTCGGCGCAGATCGTTTCGAATTATGACGAATTCGAGGGGAAAACCGTAAAAATCGCCGGAAGGATGATGTTCCGGCGTGTGATGGGCAAGGCCTCCTTCTGCAATATTCAGGACAGGGACGGCTCGATCCAGGTCTACGTCGCCCGCGACAGCGTCGGCGAGGAATCCTACGCGGATTTCAAAAAGAGCGACATCGGAGATATTTTCGGAATAACCGGAATCGTTTTTAAAACCCGCACCGGAGAGATCAGCGTCCACGCGGACGAGATAATTCTTCTTTCAAAATCGCTTTCTCCGCTGCCCGAGAAATTCCACGGACTGACGAATACCGATATGCGCTATCGTCAGCGCTACGTGGATCTTATAATGAATTCCGATTCGAAGGAAGTCTTTATCAAGAGATCGAAAATCATCGCGGCGATCCGCAGATTCCTCGGTTCGCGCGACTTTCTCGAGGTCGAGACCCCGATACTCGTCCAGAACGCCGGAGGAGCAGCGGCGCGTCCTTTCGAGACACACTACAACGCTCTCGGAGAGGACTGCAAGCTGCGTATTTCTCTCGAGCTTTATCTGAAGCGGCTGATCGTCGGAGGACTTGAAAGAGTTTACGAGATCGGACGCGTCTTCCGAAACGAGGGCGTCGACACCCGCCACAACCCCGAATTCACCATGATGGAAATCTATCAGGCGTTCACCGACTACCGGGGTATGATGGAACTCACCGAATCGCTCTGGCGCACCGTCGCCCGGGAGGTCCTCGGAACCGACAAGGTTGTTTACAACGGCATCGAGATCGACTTCGGGAAGGACTTCGAACGCATCAGCATGGTCGACGCGGTAAAGAAGTATTCTGGAGTGGATTTTTCGAAGATCGGAACCGACGAAGAGGCGAAAGAGGCGGCAAAAGCCCACGGGATCGCCTTTGAAGAAAGGCACAAAAGAGGCGACGTACTCAACCTTTTCTTCGAGGAATACGCTGAGGAACATCTTATCCAGCCCACCTTCGTCATCGACCACCCGGTGGAGATTTCTCCGCTGACGAAGCGCAAGCCTGACGACCCGCGCCACGTCGAGCGCTTCGAGCTCTTCATAAACGGCTGGGAGATGGCAAACGCCTACTCCGAACTCAACGATCCGATCGATCAGCGCGCCCGCTTTGCGGCCCAGGAAGAACAGCTCGCAAAGGGCGACGCCGAAGCCGAGCACACCGACGAGGACTTTCTGCACGCCCTCGAGATCGGCATGCCCCCCACGGGAGGGATCGGATTCGGAGTCGACCGCATGTGCATGATCCTCACTGGCGCCGCCGCCATCCGCGACGTCCTTCTCTTCCCGACGATGAAGAGTCAGGGAGAGGCGAAGAACGCCGCGAACAACGCGGCGCAGGCGGCAAACGGTGAAAAACCGGCAACTGAAAGCCTTCCCCTTGAGGGGAAGGTGGCTGCGCAGCAGCCGGATGAGGTGGAAGAGATCGACTTCTCGAACGTGGTGATCGAGCCGTTGTTCTCCGATTTCGTCGATTTTGAGACCTTCTCAAAGTCCGATTTCCGCGCCGTAAAGGTTCTTGAATGCGAGGCCGTTCCGAAGTCAAAGAAGCTTTTGAAGTTCACTCTCGACGACGGAACAGGCACGAATCGCACCATTTTAAGCGGAATTCACGCCTATTACGAGCCCGAACAGCTTGTCGGCAAGACGCTGATTGCAATAACAAATCTCCCGCCGCGAGCTATGATGGGCATCGAGAGCTGCGGCATGCTTCTTTCCGCCGTTCACCACGTCGGCGAAGAAGAAAAACTTACACTTTTGCAGGTTGATCCCCATATTCCGGCAGGAGCAAAACTGTATTAAAACACCGAAATTGTTGTATGGATGTCCTCCATAGTTTTTGGAGCCAAAATCGGCAACTTACAACAAATTTACAACAATCGTACAACAATCGATGTAACAGATTGTGCAGCCCCTGAAAAATCGCATATTTTTGTAACAAAGACCTTGAGAACATAAGAATTCTCAGGGTCTTTTTTATTTTCAGTAATCCCTTACAAATCGCATACTACCGCTTTTGTATCAAACTCAAATTATTGGTTTGAAATCGGAAAGGCGGAACGGGATATCACACACCCGATGGGAAAGACCTTATTATGGAATCAAAAACTGTTCAACGCACAACCTTTTGGGGCTGTTTAAAAAGTCAGCTTTTTAAACAGCCCCAAAAACCGCCTGTTTTCCTGCGATTTCTCAAGGGAAGCGCCGCTTGACCCTTGTGCGCAGTACGGCGAGAGATTTCTTTGTCGGTTTTCACTGAGAAAACGCAGCAATATAAGAGATATTGCAAGTTTTCGACGTGGAAACCGGCGAAGA
>JAEEGL010824958.1_pt1 | contig 14883 bp, 11 predicted proteins | sample 9134231 | NCBI WGS metagenome assembly JAEEGL01 (sample SAMN16246548, study PRJNA631951) | gut metagenome | biome: gut microbiome; feature: rumen; material: fiber-attached | host: Bos | place: Iran: Karaj | collected 2018-10
ATCTGCGATATCAAGGGTAATATGTTTAACGACACGGCAGATATGTGGTTTAAATCAAAAGTTTTCATCTCAGGAAAGAATAACGACTTTATAGTGATCTTCACAGCATTCTGGCGCCTCGACGATCAGGTTGGATCCGATCATTACGATCAGATAAAAGTTACATCCTGGGGCAGAGGCGAGATGTATTATCAGTAAGGATTTAGATATGTTTCAGCGATCTGCGATGAAACTATCGTAGAAGTGCTACCGAAGTTTTGAGCAGGTAAGAAACGCCGCTACAAAAAGTCCTATGACTTTCGCAAGAACGCTTGCAAAAGCCATAGGACTTTTGCTACAATAAGTACAAAACAGATAGGACTATGGAGACTCTATGGAGGCGCTATGTATAGAGAAATAACGAAAGAATTGGAAAAATGGAAAGGCAAAGCACATCGCAAACCGCTTCTTCTTACAGGAGTCAGGCAATGCGGCAAGACGTATATAGTCAATGAGTTTGCAGGTAAATATTTCAAAAGCTATGTATATGTTAATTTCGAATCGGAAGAAAAACTATCCGGAATATTCGAATACGATTTTGATGTGAAAAGGATCGTATCTGAACTGGAAAAGGTTTTTAAAGCAAGGATAGTTCCGGGGAAAACCCTTGTTTTCTTTGATGAAATACAGGCTTGTCCGAGAGCGATAACTTCACTTAAGTATTTTTGCGAAAATTTGAGAGAACTTCATATTGTTTGTGCAGGCTCGTTGTTGGGGGTTGCACTGAAAAGTAATCAGGTATCTTTTCCGGTAGGAAAAGTAAACCGCATGCAATTATACCCCATGAGTTTTAAGGAATTTGTTATTGCAAACGGAAGAGAAGATCTGATAGAAACCTTCAGTGAGTGGCCGGTAAACCGCGAAATACCCGAACTATACAAAATACCAATGATAAAGCTTCTCAAGGAATACTATATAGTCGGAGGTATGCCTGAAGCCGTCAAAACATGGATAGAAACCGGAAATTACAAAGAAGTTGAGGAAGTCCAGAATGAAATCCTTTTGGATTATGCAGATGATTTCTCCAAACACGCTCCGCTCGAAGACGTCCCCAAGATTCGATGGATCTGGGATTCCGTACCGGTACAGCTGGCTAAGGAGAACAATAAATTTGTTTTTTCGCATGTTAAGGAAGGAAAACGTTCTGCAGAGCTCGAGGATGCATTACAGTGGTTGGTTGATTCCGGATTATTGATTAAAACAGAGTTGGTGGAAAGGCCGGAAACTCCGCTGGATGGATGTGCTGATAAAAAATATTTTAAAGTATATATGTCAGATGTGGGATTGCTTAGAGCAAGATCAAAGGTTTCACCTGATACAATCCTTGAAGGTACCGGGCATTATGTCAGGTTTAAAGGTGCTTTCACGGAAAACTATGTTCTTAATGAATTAAGATCACTTGGAAAGCAACCATTCTTCTGGCGATCCGGAAATACTGCGGAAGTCGATTTTATATACGAGGATGAGGGTGAAACTATCCCGGTTGAAGTGAAATCTGCTGATAATACCCAGGCAAAGAGTTATAAGCAGTTCTGCAAGAATTATCAGCCGAAGAAAGGCATTAAGCTATCCGAAAAGAATATAGCCGAAAATGTTTGTGAAACCACGGTTTCTTACAGCATTCCGCTATACCTTGGTTGGAATGTAGATTACTTCTTGTCCGGGAAATACTGATTTTTAGGTTACTACAAACAGAAAGGAATATAGGTTAAAAATGTATTACACAAATGTACTTGATCTGATCGGAAACACTCCGCTGATCAGCCTTGAAGCAACTACAGGGTTTCAATTGTTCGCCAAGGCGGAGTTTTTGAATCCCGGCGGAAGCATTAAGGACCGTATAGCTTTGAATATGATAGAAGAGGCGGAAAAGGACGGAAGGCTAAAGCCGGGTATGACCATTATCGAACCCACATCGGGAAACACCGGTATCGGACTTGCTCTTTGCGGTGTCAGAAAAGGCTATCATGTGATCATCGTTATGCCCGAAAACATGAGCGAAGAGAGAAAGAAGATCATTAAAGCGCTCGGAGCTGAGCTGGTTCTGACCGATCCCAAGCTGAGCATAGGCGGCTCTGTGGATAAAGCCATGGAGATCGCTGCAGGTTCTGATAAATACTTTGTACCTCAGCAGTTCCAAAACCCCGCCAATCCGCAGATGCACTATAAGACGACGGCAGTAGAGCTTGTGGAGCAGCTGGGGAAGGTTCCGGATGTATATGTTTCCGGAATAGGAAGCGGAGGAACTCTACAGGGAGTGGCACAGTATTTGCTCGAAAAGAATCCCGACTGCAAGATCGTTGCTGTAGAGCCAAAGAACGTTTCCGCCCTTCTGGGAGACGAGCCGGGACTTCATCAGATTCAGGGAATCGGGGATGGATTTATTCCCGACATCCTCGACACTTCGATAATCACAGACATCGTGGAAGTTACCGATGACGACGCTATAAACACTGCAAGAGAACTGGCCCGGGTTCAGGGACTTCTGGTGGGTACATCATCCGGAGCCAATGTATGGGCGGCCAAGCAGATGGCTGAGAAGTACGGCAAAGACAAGGTGATCGCCACCGTACTTGCAGACCGCGCCGAAAGATATTTCAGCACAGCACTTATCTAGCATAAATACTCTGCATTACTGAAAGGGAAGACAATTTGAAAAAGAGAGAGAAAAAAGAAAAAGATAAGCTGTCGTTTTATGCGACGATAAAGAATTCATGGTTTGCCATGAAGCTTGCGGCGCAGATATGCCCAAGCTTTATAGTGCATACCATTATCATGTGGCTGATAGGGCAGAGTGAGTGGGTGTTTTTCGACGGCGTGTTCATGAAGGTCATAGTCAATTCCTTGTCGGAAGGCAGGGAGTTTAAGAGCATTTTAAAGTTCATTCTTATATGCGGAGTGATATTCTGCGTGCTGGCTGTATACACCGGCTATGTCGATAATGTGGTATATCCGCTTAAGACCAACAGGCTTTACGGAGGCATTTACAAAAAGCTGTATGCCAAGGCCAAAAATGTGGAGCTTTCCTGCTACGAGGATCCCGATTTTTACAATCGATACACAATGGCTATGGACGGCGCGGAGCAAAAGATCACTGCTGTGATAAGGGGAATGATAGGTGCCGTGATCGGCACGGCTGCTTCGGCATCGGTCTTTTACATGATGTACAAGATCGATCACTTTGCCATGCTCTTTATCATTTCGCCTCTTATCGGAAATTTCCTTTTCGGAAATCTCAAGAATAAATATGAGTATAAGAGATATCAGGAACAGGTGCCCAATGAAAAGGTGCTCAATTATGTGAGCCGCATGATGTATCTTCCTGACGGAGCCAAGGAAATAAGGCTCTCAAATGTGTTTTCTCTGTTCAGAAAGCAGTACGGAGAGGCTACAGAAGACAACGTAAGGGTCGCAAAGAAATACGCATTCAGAAATGCAAATATGAACTTCTGGCGCATCACTTTTACCTTTACGGTTATATTCGAAGGCGTGCTGCTTTATGCTATCTACAGAAACCGCGTGACGGGAAGCATCTCACTTGCAGACCTGACCATTATGACCAGCCTTATGGTGGCCATGACATGGATACTTATAAGAGTGTTTGAGAATGTGATGGAAGTGCTCAAAAACGGCATGTTTATCAACAATCTTAAAGGGTTTCTGGAGTATGAAGAAAAGATTCCGGAGGACTATGACGGCGAAATGCCGGATCCCGACTTTAGGAGCCTGGAATTTAAAAGGGTTTCATTCTCTTACAAGGATAAAGAGATAATACATGATCTCTCATTTAAGATAGAAAAAGGCGAGATCGCAGCTCTGGTGGGACATAACGGAGCCGGGAAAACAACCATCATCAAGCTGATGCTCAGGCTCTACGATCCCGATTCGGGGACAATCCTTTATAACGGGAAAGATATAAAGACATATAATCTAAAGGCCTACAGGGACATATTTGCCACCACGTTCCAGGATTTCAGACTGTTCGGAATGACGGTAAGGGAAAATGTACTTATGGGAAGGCACTATGACAACGAGGAAGAGCTGGTAAAAGAGGCTCTCAGAAAGGCTGATGTGCTGGAGCGCATCGAGGAACTGGATGATGGCATCGATACCGTGATGACCAAGGAATTTGACGAGGAAGGATGCGTGCTTTCGGGCGGTGAGAGCCAGAAGGTGGCAGTGGCCAGAACCTTTATAAAAGAAGCGCCCATGAAGATCTTTGATGAACCGTCCAGTGCCCTTGATCCGATAGCGGAGTACGAGCTTTTTAACAGCATTATAGGCGAAGGGCAGGATCACACCATGCTCTTTATTTCACACAGGCTTTCTTCCGTAAAGAACTGTGATAAGGTGTTTATGCTCGAAAACGGTACCCTCATCGAGGAGGGAACCCATAAGGAACTCATGAGTAAAAACGGCAGCTACGCCGCAATGTACAAAAAACAGGCGATGAACTACCTCGCGATAGAAAACGAAGAGGAGGTGATCGCTTAATGAAGTATATTCCCAAGGAAGAAAGAGAAAAGACCAAACAGTCGGTAAAGACAGTATTTGCCAACAACTTTTACATGCTGGGGCTCATCTTCAAAGCATCGCCCTCTCTTGTTATCTGCCAGGCGGCGGATGCAGTGAGAGGCCAGATTTCCATATTCTTCGAGCACACGGTGCTGATAGGTTATGTGCTTGAAGCGGCAGAATTCGGATATCCTTTTAAACGTGTTGCGGGGATCATTCTGCTCCTTGCAGCCCTTATAACCATCGGAATGTTCTTTACGGTTTATCAGGGCGATTATGTGGGACCGAAGGAAACTCCCAAGGTAAGGCAGAAGATCAAGATGATGCTTTACGAAAAAGCGCGGGATATGGACCTTGAGTGCTATGACGATCCGGAGTTTTACAACAGTCAGGTGCTTGCCATTTCGCAGATCGATACCCAGATCGAAAGGGCTATCAAATTCCTGATTGATACATTAAGCGGCCTTGCGGCATTTGTGACCACTGCCATATATTTTATTTACAAGGATAAGACTGCCATACTGTTTGCGGTGGGCTACTTTGTGCTGTCAATGATATTTGAGCAGCTTTATAACAAGCAGAATTATCTTGCCAAGGTTGAGAGCATTCCCGCTTCAAGAAAAAGAGATTATATAAAAAGGGTTTATTACCTTAATGACTATGCAAAGGAGATAAGGTTAAACCCCGGTGTTTCCGATGTGCTCAGCGGCCGGTTCGACGAGGCCAATGATGAAGTATATGCTGTAGAAAAGAAATATGCCTTTAAGAAATGGTTTATAGGCTTCGTGAGGGGATATATCAGCAACGCCTTCTTTTCGGACGTTTTGTTCATCGGTTATCTGGTGTATCAGGCGGCGGTGCAACACAGCATTTCATTCAGCACCGTGGCTATACTTTACGGCTCATTCGGAAGGCTTAAAAGAAGCATGAGAGTGTTCTCGGAGACCTATCCATTTGCCTGCGAGACAAGCCTGTATGTTAATAAGATCAGAGAGTTCTTGAACTACAAGCCTAAGATAAAGTCGGATAAAAACCTTGAGCCTTCAAGCAGTGCAAAGGAAATTGAGCTTGATAAGGTATCCTTCGCCTACGGAAAGAGCGAAGATATGCTCATAAAGGATATGAACCTGCATATTAAGCCGGGTGAAAAGATAGCTCTTGTCGGCTATAACGGTGCGGGTAAGACAACGCTGGTAAAGCTCCTTATGAGGCTCTATGATACCAAGGGCGGCGTGATAAGGGCTGATGGTAAAGACATTAAGGATTATGATGCAAAGAAGTACCGGGATACCATCGGCACGGTATTCCAGGATTTCCAGATATTTGCGGGAACCGTCAAGGAAAACGTTGTGCTTGATGTGGCGGATGATACCGAGGAGAGCGGCATCAGAAAGGCCCTTACGGAAAGCGGGCTTATGGACCGTATAGACAGATTCGAAAAGGGACTTGATACCGACCTTACCACCGAGTTTTCTACCGAGGGAGTGAACCTCTCGGGTGGTGAGAGCCAGAAGCTTGCCATATCGAGAGTGTTCTACAAGGATGCGGGGCTTATGATACTGGACGAGCCATCCAGCGCACTTGACCCCATCGCGGAATATCAGCTAAACCATGCCATGCTGGAAGCAACCGGGGATAAAACCGTCATATTCATATCCCACAGGCTCTCGACCACAAGGATCGCAGACAGGATCATAATGCTTGAAAAGGGCAGGATAGTGGAGCAGGGAACCCATGAGGAGCTGCTGGCTATGAACGGAAAATACGCCCAGATGTGGAAGGTACAGGCGGGCGCTTATATAGCGGTATGATCAAAGGAAGGGGAGCCTACAGGTATGTTACGAGCCCCTTCGGAAAGATCTGCAAAAAAAGAATGCTTGGAAGCGCAGGCATAAATTAGTATAATAAACTTATGTGTAAATAAGGCAGGACGACAAGGAGGAGATAGGATGATTACTTTGGAAGCTTTAAAGAGTTTCGGCGCCGATACCGAAAAGGGACTGGCAATGTGCATGGGTAATGAGGCGCTTTATCTGCGGCTTGTGGGTTCTGTTCCGGCGGAAAGCAAATTTGAAGCTCTTTCGGATGCTATAGGAAAAGGCAATCTGGATGAGGCTTTTGATGCAGCACATGCCATAAAAGGTGTGCTGGGAAACCTTGCGCTTACCCCGCTCTACGATAAGGCCTCGGAAATCACGGAACTGCTTAGGAGCAGGACCGATACCGATTACAGCGGCCTTTTATCAGAGTTTCTTGCTCAGAGGGACAGACTGGCAGAACTCTGTAAATAATGCTTTTGATCTGCGTTGGCAGTGATGCTTTGTTAGAAAGAAGGAATGAGAAATGAAGGATATACTGCAAAGCTCCGGTGCAAAAAGAAAGGTGCTTGTAGTTGAGGACGAATGGATAAACCGTGAGATACTCGGCAACATGCTCTCGGAAGAATATGATGTTGCCTTTGCCGAAAACGGACAGAAGGCACTGGATATTCTCAGGGAAGATGCGGATTCATTTTCACTGATACTGCTTGATCTTATGATGCCGGTAATGACCGGTGAGGAAGTGCTTAAGGAGTGCAGATCCGACAGCGCACTTTCACGCATACCCGTGATCGTTATGACGCAGGAAGAGGATGCCGAGGTACCAAGCATACGTGCGGGTGCGGATGACTTTATCAAAAAGCCCTACAACATGCCCGAGGTAGTGCTGGCAAGATGTGAGAGGATCATCGATCTGTATGAGAAAAAGAGACTCATCGATTCTGCCGAAAACGATCCTCTTACCGGCCTTTATTCCGGCGACTTTTTCTTTGAGTATATCAGACAGATGGAGAGATACAATGACTCTCCAATGGATGCCATAGTGATGGATATCGAGCATTTCCATCTGATCAACGAGATCTATGGGCGCAGCGAGGGAGACAGGATACTGAAAAAGGTTGCCTCCATGATCAGCACAGAGCTTGGCAAAAGCTACGGAATAGCCTGCAGGAGCGCCGCAGATACCTTTTATATCTACCATGCCTGCACATCGGATTATTGCTCGCTTGTGGACCGCATTTTGAGCGAGATCGCGGCAGTATCCTTTAAATGTGCCAAGATAAGACTGCGCATAGGCATCAACAAAAGCGTTGACAGAAAAGATCCTCCCGAGCAGTGGTTCGATCATGCAAAGCTTGCATGTGACGGCCTGCGTGGAGATTATACAAAGCAGATAGCGTACTATGACAGCGCCATTCATGACAGACAGCTCTATCATGAAAGACTGATACGCGATATAGACAGTGCAATTAATAACAGAGATTTTACAGATTATTTCCAGCCTAAATACGGAATAACCGGAGAACGGCCCGTTTTATGAAGCGCCGAGGCTCTGATAAGGTGGAAGCATCCCGAGCTTGGAATGATAAGCCCCGGGGATTTCATTCCCCTGTTTGAGAGTAACGGACTGGTGCAAAAGCTTGACCGCTTTGTGTGGGAAGAAGCCGCATCTAAAATAAAGGAGTGGAAGAAAAAATACGGGTATGCGCTGCCTGTTTCCGTCAATGTATCGAGGATAGATATCTTTGATCCGGAATTGGAAAACAGGCTGCTGGGACTGCTGGATAAGCACGGGCTTTCCACAAGCGAGCTCCTGCTTGAGATAACGGAGAGCGCGTACTCTGACAGCGCCGACCGCCTGATAGAAGTGGTCAACAATCTGAGAGATAAGGGCTTCAGAATTGAGATGGATGATTTCGGATCCGGTTACTCATCTCTTAACATGCTCACCACCATCCCTATTGACGTGCTCAAGATGGATATGAAATTTGTGAGCAACATGCTGAAGGATGAAAAGAGCCTTAAGCTCTGCGAACTGGTGATGGATATTTCAAGATTCCTGGGCGTTCCTGTAGTGGCCGAAGGGGTAGAAGAAAAAGCCCAGCTCGATAAATTAAAGAGCATGGGCTGTGAGATCATTCAGGGATATTATTTTTCAAAACCGCTTCCCGCGGATCAGTTCGAAGAGCTGGTCAGGAAAGAGGGAGAGCTCTCTGAAAAGAATCTCTGAAGAGCTTCCAGCAGTTCCTCCCTGGGTATTGATTTTAAAAGATAACCGTCGGGGCGCTGTTCAAGGAGCTTAAGCACGCCTTCTTTATCGTTCATACCTGTCAGGAATACAATGGGAATGCGCTCGTTTACAGGATTGGAGCGTATTCTCTGCATCACTTTCTGGCCGTTCATTCCGGGCATCTCATAATCCAGAAGGATCAGATCCGGACGCTTCTTATCGAGGTAGGAAAGAGCGTTTACTCCGGAATGAGAGCAGTCCACATTGTAGGAAGCGGAAAGCCAGTTGACCATGATGTGAAGAAAGTCCGGATCGTCATCTATCACCAGAATGGTGCGGATACGGTCGTTCCCCAGGAACATATCGTGGTATGCCGAAATATCGGCGGCCATTATCTCAAGATTGATAGGACGCGGATATACGGATTTGATATATTCTTTATCATGTATTTCCTGAGCGGTAGCTATGTCAAGATAATCACCCGCGAGACAGAGGATCTTGTCATCATCCCTGCACATTTCCGCAAGCATGGTGCTGACCCTTTTTATATGGTCGTTGTCTCCGCTGGGATAGTAGAGCAATATATTGGAATCTGCCCGGTGATTAAGTATTACCTTGGGATCATCAGGTATGGTCATTACATCAAAGCCTTCGTATTCGAGGGCTTTTGTTATGCCCTTTCCGACGATACCGGGCTCGTTTGCTATAAAGAGCACTGTATGATCGGTGCATCTGGGGGTTATTTCTTTCCCCGAAACAAGCTTGTCATAGCAGGGGATCATGCTCTTGTATTCGTCCACAAGTGCGGGTGTAAGAGCGTGCACCAGAGCATCTTCATGGTGGGCTACGGCATATTCAAGATCGGCGGCCCTGTCTGCTATGGAATTGGCTCCGATAAGCCTGGCGGTACTCTTTAATGAGTGGATCCGCAGCTGATACATGGGCCAGTTTTCTTCATTTTCAAACTTCTCTATATCGGAAGCTTTTTCCTTTATTGACTGAGTAAATACCCTCAGAGTATCAAGAAAAGCGGGGGCTGTATCACAGTGTTCGATTCCGCTTTTAAGATCCAGCTGAGGGATATTTTTGAGCCAAAGTGGAAGCGAAGCAAGCTCATGTTCCATATGTCTCTTTTTTTCGACATCGGATGGTAAAGTATACTTCCCCTGGGGAAGATATGTCATCAAAAGAAGCATGAGCTTGCCGGGATCCACGGGCTTGATCAGAACATCAGCAAATCCTGCAGCCTTATAGAGACTGATATAATTCTTTCCCTCGTCTGCCGTGTGACAGACTACAGGCGTTTCCACACCTGTCTGACGGAAGATATCCTTGAGCCTCTCAAGAGTCTCCACGCCGTCCATACCCGGCATACGGTGGTCAAGGAGGATCAGATCGTACCTGTTCTTGCGGCACTTATCAAGACACTCCTGACCACTGCCTGCCAGATCGCACGCTATATCCATGGTTGAAAGCATGGAAGATAAAATGGCGGTATTTACCGGCATATCGTCCACTATAAGGACATGCGCTGAATTGTAGGTTCTGAGTAATTCTTTCATATACTTGTGATTTATGCCCTTTTGCTACATCAGTTCTTGCCGGGAAGATAAGGAGCCAGAGTACCTGCCATCTGAGAAACAGGCATGGTCTGGAGCCAGATGTGTCCGGGACCGGTGATAACGGTATTGAAGAGGCCTTCGCCGCCAAACAATACATTCTTAACTCCGGATACGGTCTGAATGTCAACGCTGCAGGTATCGCTCATAGCTGCAAGATATCCGTTATCGAGGATCATCTTTTCGCCTGCCTGAAGCTCGTACTCCTTAATGAATCCGTCGAACTCAAGGAATACTGTACCCTGTCCGCTGAGCTTCTGCATGATGAATCCCTCACCGCCAAAGAAGCCTGCGCCGACCTTCTTCTGGAAGAATACGGAAAGCTCTACGCTTGATTCGGAAGCAAGAAATGCCTTCTTCTGAGCAACGATGCCGCTAGTGGGGGTGATCTCGAATGCTCTGATAGATCCGGGGAAGCTTGATGCGAATGCAATCATTCCCTCGCCGCCCTCTGCTGTGTAGCGGTTCTGGAAAAGGCTCTCACCCGAGAATGCACGACCGAGCATTTTGCCCACACCGCCGTTTGATGATGTCTCCATTTTCATGTTGGGGGACATCCAGCTCATTGCGCCGCTTTCAGTGATCATTGTTTCGCCTGCGTCAAGGGTGCAGATCACTACCGGTAACGGCTCACCTTCAATTGTGTACTTCATAGAAATACCTCCTAAATGAAATTTTTTGAAACCAAGAAATATTATATCATATTTTTTGACATTAGAAAGAATAAATAGCAATATTAGAATAGTTTATGTCAGTATTTAATAAGTTTTTTTAATTAAGATGTGAGAAGATATAGTACAGATCATGCAGTATGTGACCCCGGACCGGATATGCGGGTTTATTATTGCATAAGCAGCAACTTTAGACACATGTTTTAAAAGGGATGAAAAAAATGAGAAAAAACGAGAGAAAGCCACTTGTAACCAACATTTATACAGCCGATCCTTCGGCTCATGTGTTTGACGGAAAGATATACATCTATCCTTCCCACGATTTTGACTGGGACTGCCCCGAAGATGACGACGGAGAGCAGTACAAGATGGAAGATTATCACATCCTCTCCATGGATTCGCTTGACAGTGAATGTGTGGATAACGGGATCGCTCTTCACGAAAAGGATGTTCCCTGGGTGAGCAGACAGCTTTGGGCTCCCGATACAGTGAGAGTAAACGGCAAGTATTATCTTGTATTCCCCGCTAAGGATAAGGACGGAATATTCCGCATCGGCGTGGCCGAGTCGGATTCACCCGTGGGTCCTTTTAAGCCTCAGGATAATTATGTTGAGGGAAGCTACAGCATCGATCCCGCAGTGCTTCTTGATGATGACGGAAGGATCTACTGCTATAACGGCGGCCTCTGGGGAGGACAGCTTGAAATGTGGCAGTCCGGAAGCTACAATCCGAACGAGCATCGCCCCGAGGGAGACGAGCCTTCACTCGGCCCCCTCTTTGCAGAGTTCAAGGAAGATATGAGCGGATTTAAGTCGGCACCGAAGATGGTGCAGATCCTTGATGAGAACGGGGAAGTGATAAAGGCGGGAGACGAGGACAGAAGATACTTCGAAGGCCCCTGGATGCACAAGTTTAACGGAAAGTATTATCTTTCATATTCAACCGGAACAACACATTACCTCTGCTATGCCGAAGGCGATAACCCCGCAGGCCCCTTCACCTACAAGGGAAGGATAATGGAGCCCGTTATCGGATGGACCACTCATCACTCCATCGTAGAGATAGAAGGTGAATGGTATCTGTTCTATCATGATGCGGAGTTCTCGGGCGGTATCTCACATAAGAGATGTGTTAAGTACACCAAGCTTAACATCCACGAGGACGGAACCATCGATACGATTTATCCTTACGATCACAACTGAGCAGGCAAATAAAAAAGAGGCCCCGAGACAATCTTCGGGACCTCTTATAATGCTTTACTGCTCGCAGATAAGAGCCACTACACTTCTTGCCTTGCAGATAAAGGTTTCTCCGATGGTAGTGCCGTCCTTCATCGGCTTGTTGCTGCTGTCAAGGCATACTTTCCATATATGCCCCTCCGGAAGGTGGGGCATTTCTATTGTCAGATCTTCCCAGTAAGAGTTAACAGCTACATATATCACGTCATCGGTGCCGTCCGCTGTTTTTCCTGCAAACATTACGCCGAGATATCTGTCGTAATTCTGGAACTGATCCTGCCAGGGCTGTACGCCGTGGAAGGATGCACCGGGGAAGCCATAGCCGCACTGGCCCAGATGCTCTCTTAATACCGGATGAGCCTTGCGGAGAGCGATGGCCTTTTTGGCAAAGTTAAATACATCTTTATTTTTCTTTAAACGTGTCCAGTCGAGCCAGGATATCTCGTTATCCTGACAGTAGGGATTGTTGTTTCCGAACTGGGTGTTTCCGAATTCGTCACCTGCCAGAAACATGGGAGTGCCGCGGCTGAGCATCAGCACGGCAAAGGCATTTTTCATCATCTGCTTTCTGAGAGCGATGACCTTCGGATCGTCGGTTTCGCCCTCAACGCCGCAGTTCCAGCTGTTGTTGTCGTTGGAGCCGTCGGTGTTGTTCCATCCGTTTGCCTCGTTGTGCTTTTCATTGTATGCCCAGAGGTCGTAAAGCGTGAAACCGTCGTGGCATGTGATGAAGTTGATGGATGAGTTCCAGGGATTTCCCTTGTAAATATCGGGAGAGCCGATGATGCGCTGCGCTGCGCCGAATATGGAACCTTCATCGCCCTTTAGGAATCTGCGTATGTCATCACGGTATTTTCCGTTCCATTCAGCCCATCTGTCGTTCCAGGTGGCAAAGGTTCCCACCTGGTAAAGCCCGCCCGCATCCCATGCTTCAGCGATCAGCTTTACATCACCCAGAATGGGATCGTAAGCCAGTGACTGCATAAGCGGAGGATTAGCCATGGGGGAACCGTCATCAGCCCTGCCCATGATCGAGGCAAGATCGAATCTGAATCCGTCAACACGGTAAGTGATGACCCAGTAGCGCAGGCACTCGAGAATAAGCTGCTGCACAACGGGATTGCTGCAGTTCATGGTGTTTCCGCAGCCGCTGAAATTGTAATAAAAGCCCTCAGGAGTGAGCATGTAATATAGCTGGTTGTCAAAGCCCTTGAATGATATCACCGGGCCGTGCTCATTACCTTCCGAAGTGTGGTTAAACACAACATCAAGAATAACCTCGATGCCGTTATTGTTTAGCTCACTGACAAGCTGCTTAAGCTCGTTACCCTCGCGGTTGTACTCCACATGAGCGGCGTAGCTTGTGTTGGGTGCAAAGAAGCTGGTGGTGGAGTAGCCCCAGTAATTACACAGCTGACGGCCGTTATATTCACGCTTATCCAGAGTCTCGTCAAATTCAAAGACGGGCATGAGTTCCACCGCGTTGATGCCCAGCTCCTTAAGGTAGGGGATCTTTTCGCGGATACCGTCAAATGTACCGGGGAATTCAACGCCGGAAGATTTATCCTTTGTAAAACCGCGCACATGCATTTCGTAGATGATAAGGTCCGACATAGGGAAGCAGGGATCTGCAAAGTCCTTCCAGTCAAAGTCATCCTTTACCACTCTGGCGCGGTACAGATCGCCCACGGGACCTTTCTCACCCCACACGCTCTGTCCCACAACAGCCTTGGCATAGGGATCGAGCAGAGGCTTTGTCTTGTCGAAGATAAGGCCTTTTGAAGGATCGTAGGGTCCGTCAACATGATAGGCATACTCAAAGTCGTAAATATTCAGTCCGAACACGATCATCGAAAACACATTTCCGATCCTGTAATGAGGCGGAAAAGGTATGACGGCGAAGGGCTTATCCTCCGATTCGCCGCGGGGATAGAGCAGCAGCTCCACAGCCGTTCCGCCTGTGGTATGAACAGTGAAATTAACGCCGCCGGGGATAGCGGTCGCACCGTTGATATCATAAAAGCCGGGCCTTATATCATAGCCGTCCACCTGATCAAAGGGAACCAGATGGTACTTCTGATATGTGGCAGGCATATTGTTGGAAGGATGATCGGGATAAGTCTTACGCACGGAACGGTGCGTATAGCCTTTCCGGGGTGTCGGCTTGGGAATCGGACGTTTTTTATTGGTTGAATCTTCTGCCATAGTGCAATCCTCCTTATGTTCGGACTATTAACAGTACAATTATATCACTTTTCTGACAATTTTTCCCAACTAAGCATTAAAGTATCTGAAAAAATGCCCGGAAACGGCTCTATGTGCTTTAAAAACTGGCAATTATCCCACGATTGTGATACGATATATAGTTGACAGATAAAGGAGAGTATCCGATTATTCAGGTAATAAGAACTATGACGTTGAATACCGTCTAAAGGTCATCCACAGCGTAAACGGTTGAGAATAATAAGGAGTAGCCCAGCATGACGAGACAGCGACCGATCTTCATCACCGGACATAAAAATCCCGATACCGATTCGGTATGTGCAGCCATTTCCTATGCCCATTTAAAGAGCAGGATCGAGGGAGATCACTTTATTGCATGCCGTATCGGAAGACTTAACGAAGAGACTCAGTTTGTCCTATCTTATTTCGATGTGGATGAACCTCCCCTTATCAAAGATGTGCGGGCGCGCCTGAGAGATATTGAGATAAGGCAGGTGGATGCCGCCAAAACAGGCGATTCCATAAAGA
>JAEEGL011607702.1_pt1 | contig 14883 bp, 28 predicted proteins | sample 9134231 | NCBI WGS metagenome assembly JAEEGL01 (sample SAMN16246548, study PRJNA631951) | gut metagenome | biome: gut microbiome; feature: rumen; material: fiber-attached | host: Bos | place: Iran: Karaj | collected 2018-10
CCACAGAATTGACTGTAGACGGCCTCATTCCAACAGCCTCCAATGCCGAGGTCTGTACGTTCTGTCTTCTTAACCTTCTTCTCCTCTCCATACTCATCCGTCTCAACAACTTCGATCTTCTCCTGATGAGACCCGAATCTGAGCTCCCGATCAACTTCTTCGCCGAATTTCTCAACAACTCTGCCGCGATACTGCTTGAAGCTAGCGTCGATTGTCGCATATGCGGCTGCCAAAGCCATATTGCGCTTCCGCAACATATTATTGCTGGTCAGAATGCCAGTGATAGACAAAGCACCGACTGCCACAGAAGGGCCATAAAGCTTAACAAACTCGACGCCTGTCTTCATATAAACCTTTGTCATAGCCTTCTTCTCTGCAGCCTCATTCTTAATCACCTTGTAGCGATTACGAACAGCGTCAGCATTCTTTTTATGCGCGTCCAATACCGGATCGATCTTCCTGGTTGCCTTGCACGCCATTACTGCGCTAACAACCATACCACCTATACCGGTAACAACCAGGATCTCAGGTGTGAACTTTTTTACAGCCAGAGCACCTTTATTTATCATAGGCTTAATATCAAACTTCATTTTGCTACTCCTTTGCTACATAATATTTACCATTAGCGTAAATTACATCTTCTTTAGTTGTATCTTGGACTGCACCGACCCAACAGGACATGTATTCGGGATAGATACCGTTCTCAACAGACTTACTCAATCGATCCAGATACCAACGAGCTTTTTTCAGATCTTCAAGACCATTTTTCTTTTTCCATCTACAAATATACTTAAGGATATTCCCGGTACACACCGCTTGGATACCATTCAAATCGGAAGTAAACGCTTCGATTACATCGATGGTTTCCAAACCGTTCGGCGTCTGATAATGAGATGGATGATTGATATAATCAGAATTCGCGTCCATATATATGATACCTCTTTCTAATCAAATGACGATTTCCATGATTCCAAAACCATCTGGTAAGCCACTTGAATCGACTCTTTTTACTCGCAAATCCACAGTGATTACAGTGAATTGAGTATACCGTTGGTTTCTTTTTGTGCGGTCCGATGACCCCGTCAAAATATGTGAAAAGCGTTGTGCTTCGCCAACCACACCACGGACACGCTCTTAGTTTCATCTGGATCATAATGTTGTCGCCCTTGGAAGATCGATGATATAACCATCCCGAACTCGTTCAACATGAGCATTCTGCAGATCCGTCCAGCCATACTTATTATCAGTATAGTTACAGCTGATTCCAGCCATATCGAACAAATCAGCCACACTGACCGCATCGAATCGATCCAACAACTCCTCCATACGGTAAAGGACTTCTTCGGCATCGCCACGGGTTTCAAATATAATGTCATCATAGCTGTACTGCATCTGAGCCCGAGGCCTTGCATAATCTCTTCGATCGTCATCGCGATAATACTGGCGATAGCTCACTTTAGCTCCAACGGTATCCTTCTTGCCGCGGTTTGGTTCACCAAGGAGCATATTGATGCCGTTGCAAACTATGTCGCTAATGGTCCTTTTGATAGCCGGCACAAGCACATCCATCAAAATATAACTTTTTACGGTATTCATATCGCCGGGAAGAAACGTACTGGCCGCCTTGCTAAAGCCAGTTTTCTTGCGTTGTTTCACGTTTCCAGTAACAACTTTCTCCGTTCTACGCTCCGGTAATGGTTCGTGTAAAGATTCTTGTTCTTTTGAGCGATGAGAATTCGATTTATACTCTTCCGCCATGAATGTTTCCCTCCTTCTTCATCTGCGCCATAACCGCTTTCTTGGCGAGATGTCCATTGAGCACCTCACGCCACATTGGACGTCCGTAAACATTCAGAACGCCAAGGCTTTTGTTAACATGAGGTACCCGCAAAACTTTCAAACGAGCCTTTGCAATAGAGCGCATGATTGTTCGCTGATTCATGTTTTTTCTCCCTTCAAAAACAAAAAGCGAAAGCGCTGTGTGTTCAACGCTCTCGCTTTATTAGGTCTTTCCTTACTCGTCGACTTCGATTTCCTCGACGGAATCCTTCATTTCATCAGGCTCAGCCGTCTGAATCATCTTGGCTTTCCTGAAAACCTTCCGATCGTGAATCTTCCTCTTAACCCAACGATATGCGGGCTTCACCGCGAACTCCCATGCAGCAACGCTGGCAGCCCCGATGACACCCACAGTCGCCGCAGTCTTCAGATTAGAATTACCGGTCGGAACAGCCTCAGTGATCTCCTCGATCGCTTCAGTGGTGATGATGTCATTGTTTTCCATGATTCATTTCTCCTTTCGATTTTAGGGTTAATCCCTTCATAAAGCAATTTGTTTTTTTCGCGGATTGATTAATGCATTTTCAACCCTAGTTTATCGAAGCGCTTCCAGCATTCGCCTGTTTTGAACTTCGGACAACTGGGAATCCATCCGTTTACTTCATAACACGGAAAAGCATTGAGTGCCTCTCGATCTCCACTATTTTGAGCATATAAACGCGGACACCCAAGGTGCTCTCGTCTATCGTTCTCATTCTCGTAACAAGAGCCGTCTATGAAGGATATGTATAGCTTTCTCTTGCGCTCTTTAATACGAGCTTTGTTTTGAAGCTCCTCTAAGGATTTAGCTTCAAGAATATCAGTATAATGAAACGTTCCCGATTCCCCATCGTCAAGGTATCGGCCAATAATTTCCGAAGAACCATATGCAATTGCCGTATGGAGATCAGTCCATAAAGGATATAAGTCCATAATCTCCTTCAAAAATTCTTTCTTAAACAACATATTCTCCCTCACTATTAATCTGTAATATCAAACTTAACCTGCGGAGTGTTCAAAAGTGGAAGAATATTAAGTTCGAAATGGTACTTGTCAACATTCGATCCGGAAATATCTTCGACAACGTACAGCGTATACTCACTTAGATAGATGAAGTGTTTCTTGTATACGCCAGGACCAACCTCACAGATCACTTCGAGTTCATGCGAATTGTTGTTTTTCAGCGAGAATGTCCCGATTAACTCCATCATCACGTTATCCGTTCTGGCGTTAAGAACTGTTATTTTACGCTGCACATTGAACGCATCTGCTTCTTTACTGATATTATTCGCCACAACGTCTGCCTGCGTACAGCCAAACAACATAACCAAAATCGCAATCACGGTGATTACGATAACAAAGACTTTAATTACCTTTCCCATCTTCATGTTTTCTCCTTTCAAAATATAACTTAATTCCCGCTACTGTACCCATAAGTCGGTGGGTTCAGGTGACTCATCACGAGACAAGGCGTGTGTCCATTGACTAGTTGGCTTGAGAAATGTAGATCGATCAGGCCCCAATCGCCGCGCCATCCCAGATCATCACCAATTTCAACCGTTGTAAGCCCGATCTCCATGTAGAAATCATTGAGTGAAATATAGGGCTCGCTCATGTTGTTCATCTGATAATTTAACTTATTGGCTGCTCTCTTGAGAGTCTCCACGTCAGAATAGAAATATCGGCCAAACATGGCATCATAGCAAAGGACCGGTTGATTGGCCCCTTCCGTGAGTGGAGCTTCGAGGTTTGTCGGGGGAGGGTTGTTCTGTACTCTGTCTCTATCGATAGCGTCGAGGATTGCAGTTTCCTTCTTCTCCCCAATAGTTTCGACCACTTTGGATCGATACTCTCGCAAACTCGATTCTGCAAGGCTTGCCGCTGTTGCAAGAGCCGCATTCCTTCGTCCATTCACGGCGCTAGCGCCGATCAAACAAGCAACAGATACCACACCCGTTACTCCTGCCGGAATATAGCATGTCCAAACAGTCTGTATAGTCTGGATTGTGGTAAGCTTTTTGTGATGTTCGATCTTTTTCTTATCCTCGATTTTCTGCATTGCCTCTGGCGTCGCCTTTACAGCTAACACCGTAGTTGTAATCATCCCGGCAATTCCAACGCCTGTCAGAATTTCTGGGCTTCGCTTCTTTAAGAATCGGAAAACAGTATCTCCGATCCCTTTCAAATCAATTTTCTGCATTTTCGTTTTTCTCCTTCCTCCGTAAATATCTAAGAATATCAGAACAACAGTTTTCCATAAGGCTGGAAAATGCCCACGTTCTTCCATTCTCGCTAGTGCAAAGCATGTCATCCATCCAATAGTAGAAACTCCTTACAACTTCAATTGGATCTTCTGAAGAATGACCGATCCGTTCGATCAATTCAAGAACTAAATACCGCGCATAGACAGCTTCTTCAAATTGATAATTATTTCTCCAACCAAATAAAGCCTTAGATGGTTTGTATGTATCAGTCCTTCGGTATCTTCGCAAATATGAGATTGCTTCTTCTCGCGTCATGCCCGATTCTACGCCTCCTTTTCTCAAGACAAAAGAAAAGAGCCCTTGCAATCGGGCTCCGCTCCTATTAACTTTCCTTCGTTGCCAGTGCGGTTGTCATTGCTTCGTTGACCTTCTCCGCAATCTTAGCGTCGGTTTTCTTGTCTTCTACGAACGATGAGAATAGGTTCGCAACCAATCCCAATACCGTAGCACCAATCCCCAACAACTTAAGCGTACTGATCTTCTTCATAACAAACGTCTCCTTTCAATTCAGGTTTCCATAACAGATAATGATTATTTCGCGTGGAAATATCAGAAGGGAAGCTCAAGCGGATGTGGCTCGATCAGCGGCGTAATGGAGCAGACAGATAGACCATTATCTGTCACATAATATGAGTGATCGAACTCAATCCACCGATATCCGCAATTGTTCTCACCAATACAACTTCCCCAACCAGTTAAATCTCCATCCTCAACTGGTTCTAAATCGAGCATTTCGAGTAATTCATTCAAGGTCACAAAACCTCTCGTCACAAAGTTGTGATTGAGGTTAAACTCAGAACGAATTATTTGTTCCATCGTTCTTTCAAAGAAGACGGGGCGTTCAGCACAGCCGAGATAGAAAGTCTGAATCTCATCCCACGGAGGACGATCCTCATCTATATCTTTTTCTTCTTGTTTTACGGTCTTTTCGATCATCTTATCCGTTCCAGGACCGCAAACAAGTTCGACTTTTTCTTTATAGCCGTCAAACGCACTCGCTAACGCTGTATAAGCAGCAGCCATAGAAGCTTGCTGTCGCCGACTCAAGACATTTGCTCCAAATATACAAATTAGGGAGCCAGTTCCAACAGCAGCTGTTGGAATATAAGCCGGCGCAGAAGCTTTTACGATCTCCCATTTTGTCAACTGGTTTCGCCCTTTACGTATCTGAGCATCGGTTCGCGCCCTCAACGCCTTCGGTGTGGCTTCCACAGCCAATATAACCGTCGCCACCATTCCAGCCGCCCCAAAGCATGTTAGAATGGTTGAGGCATTTTTCTTGATCCAATCTTTTGTGGTCATTCGATTTCTCCTTTTTCGATAAAGTTCTGTAAGTTCGCATAAGTCTCTTGATCCATGAATCCAATCCGACTCTCACAAAGCCTATCAGCCGTTTCCGGCTTAAATACAGCTCGAACACCACTCTCTTTGAGAATGATGTGATGACCAGTCGGATATACGCCATACCACTTTGGTTGTTTTGGATGAACAATAGGATAATCGGCGACCTCGATAAGATCGATTCCTTGCTTACGAAGTTCTTCACATGCTTTACATGGCTCGTAGTCGCCCACCAGCCATGTAAAATGAGGAGCCTCCGCATCATTCGGTAATTTACCCAGCAAGGCGATCTCGTTCTTCTCCTTTCCACACCAGAAACAGAGAGGGATGGTTGGATTCACACCATACTTTTTAGACAATTTAATGCTGTTCTTTTTCGTTTCCTCCTTTATGCCGCTTTCGGCTTAATTTTCACTTTTAGTTCCTCACCGTCGATATAGGCTTCTATCTGATGATTTTCGGGATGATGAATCAGACGCCCAATGACGGATTCTTTTTTGCTTGACAAACGCTTCAGGCCAAAGATAGAATTTAGCACCGATTTCTTTGGAACTGGAATCGTTGCGATAGCCACATCTTCCTTGGTTGATTCGTCTTTAGATGATGTCTTTTCTTCCATCTTCTTTTGAATCTCAGAATATCGATGCTCTATCTCTGCTGCATCATGTCCAGCTTGGTAAGCAACTCGACCGACAACATATAGAGCAACCAGGCCGATTGCTCCACCAACAACTGTTTGGATAAACCCCTTCATACGTTATCCCTCCATGCTCGTTTTTCTTTATCCCTCAACCGTTCAGCGAATTTATATGGGTCGCGTTGGATCAGTCTCATCATCTCCCGGCCAGATATCCTCAAATCCAAGAATTCAGCGTACATAATGTACGTATCAGATTTGAAAAATCTCTCGCAATTGCTCTTCTCTCTGGAGATCTTTCCTTTCCGATCCTGAGTGTTGAAATCATCCTTATTTTCAGATACTAAACAAACGGCGTATGATCTAACAGCATTAAGAATCACAGCTGACACCAGCGCTCTATATCCACCGTTAATACTTGTGACGACATTGTTTATCATCGTTTTCTCCTCAACTCCAAATTCAAAAGAACAAGAGCCGTTGCGTTAGCATCCGCTTCGACTCCGATTCTCAGGTCTCATCCGACCTTATCCTCAATTTTATCGAACAACTTATTGATTGCTTTCACCAGAAGTTTCCCGGCTCTGATACAAACTACCACAGCGATTGCGCACAGAAATCCAAAGAAAATCAAGTAAAGAATGCCCATAGTTCAACACTCCTTTCAGATAAGTTCATAGATTTTTTCCATAATAGTAACTGCGTTTTTCGCGAAAAAGAAAAGAGCCCTTGCAATCGGGCCCCGATCTTTTCAACAATAAAGTTAAGTCAGTTCCTGTTTAGTTGTTTCTTTATATGTCTGGGATTTCGCTTGTGATCGATAAACCAAATCACATTCTCCGCAAGGGTTACCAAACTCGTGAGCAATATCACGGCATTGATACCTCGGATGATGTTGAGCCACATTGGATCAGCAAAATTCATCTCAAACAGATACTGAAACCACATAACTAATTCCTCCTCATTTCATGTGTTTCATAAAGAGGCTTGTATTATTCGCGTTAAATATCTTTTCGATCAAACACGGTCTCCCATCGCTCCTTTGGTAGCGGTTTCATTTTGAGAGTCCACATCAATTGACGCACCGTTATCGTAGGGTATAGTCCATCTCGACATGGTCCGGCACGATCCTCAAACAGTTTTCTAAAGCTGCTATTCAAATATATGGCGTCGGTGACCCATGGATCTATCTCGCCCCACCAGGTCGTCTTGGAAACCGGGTCAAATCTTTGTTGGATTACGGCGAGACCATTTTGACCGATACGATACAGGGTGCAACAACTATAAATCGGATGATCGCATTGGTAGCTTTCACCATATTGATTCGCATAAAAGAAGGGTTTTTCAAAGTGATAGCGCATATTGACCTCCGAAAAAGAAGAGCCTTTGCGGCTCGTTCTTTCTCAAGTTATTTGAGCAGAATTCCTTCCCGGCTAACCATATCCGCGAACTCAACATTCCTGGTAAAGTCAGTAGATCTGACCGATTCCATGAATTCCTTGCGCAACCCGGGACGATTATCCACCGCATATATGACAACCTTCTCTGGATAATTTATCCTCATCCAGTTTGCCAAACGCAGCATATCTCGTACCGAAATAGCATCTCCTTCCAGAAACTTGGTATCCACGACCTTCAAGACATTATTGAATGCATACAAATAAACTCTCTTAGCCATAAAGTCAACCCTTCCTTTCAAATAAGTTTTCATAATAGCCAGTGTTTATATCGCGCCAAACAAAAAGAAAGAGCCCGTGTATAATACACGAGCCCATTCTTTAGAAGTCATCCTCATTACTTCTTGAATAATCTCAAATGATTACCCAACCACTGTCCGACGCGGGATGTGAAAGTTCCAGTCTCCTCAAACTTCAAACCCTTCGCCATCCAATAGCAAGAGCACCCGGCAGGCACCAGAATAGCCGCCCACTCAAGCATATTATGATTGAAACGATCCTTCTTGGCTTCCTCGATTTGCTCTGTCTTCATCGCATGTTCTTTCTGTTTCAAAGAAAGCTCAGTCGTCTGTGTCAGAGAATCGTTATAAGCCTTTTCTTCGTTCATCCGTTGCTTATGAAGCTCACTAAGCTTCTGCAACTGCCATTTAGCTTCGTCGCTACCGGCTTCGGCATTGGATAATGCTTCAAGAGTCGTTTTGTACTCTTCATCCAACATCTGTGTAATAGTCGGTTCCATCTTTTGCTTTTCCTCCATTTCGTAAAAAATATGGATTTTACTCCATACAAGCCAAAGTTATTTTCGCGGCAAGTAGCTGTCTAAATCGACCTTAAATAGTACTTCTTTTTTCTTCTGGATCGATTCGATGCCATCCTTTTTAAGCTCCAAAAACAAATAAGGCTCCTCGGATGGCTCAGAATGATCGACCCGAAGGGTCCCAACAACCTTTTGTCGATTCGTAATGAAAGCCTTGAGGATGTAACCTCCGGCTACTCCAGCCACAAACGCTATAATTACCCACACCATTTTGACGATTCCTCTCTAATAATTTACCAGCATCTTTTGTCACCTGCGTACTGTATCAGATAAAAGAAAAGAGCCTGGATCATCAGGCTCCATCTTTACGATTTTGATTAAGAAAATACAACAGCGGGTGCTTCTTCTTCTCTTCATCGTCCTTTATCTTCTTATACTTTGGTGACACATTGTACATAAGGTTGTCAAGCAGCCCTGCAGCCACATTAAAAACAACCTTGACTATCAGACAGCCAAGAGCAAATCGGACTCCATCAGAAACAGTTAACATCATTTTTCAAGATCTCCTTTTCGTTTTTTTATTTACGTGCCTTGTCCAGCAGCCAGAAGAACCGTCTGTACGCGGCGTACCAGACCTCTTTACAACAAGGGGGAGCGATCTTCGCATACGACAATCCCTCCGTCACTGACTTCAACAGAAGCGCACACAGATCTCCCGCAGCTTTCTCAGCCGCAGCCTCAACCATCGTCATCCGATCTTTATAGTACAGCCGAGCTTCGGCGTACACTTCGGTTGGATCTGATGTTTCTCCGCCCTGAATGGATTCGGTAACGCACGCAGACTTCGTTGGCAGCCCTTTCAAAGAAATATAACTCTTCTTCCATTCCGGGTACTGCAGGCAGAAGTGCTTAAGCTCGTAATACCTATTTCTTGATAGATAGTACGTGTTCTTGTGAGATACTTCAGGGCGAATAGTAGTAGACATAATTTCATTCCTCCTTTAATTTAAGATAGAAGTTTTAATTTAGAATAAAAACAGAAAAGCGAAGAGCCCTTGCAATCGGGCTCAAAACCTTAGCCATCTTTGATCCATTTAGCGATCATCAAGGCCCCGACGCCAATTAATACAGCTCCCACAATTGCCATCATAGTTTTGACCACCTCCTAAATTATCAAGATTTCCATAATAGAACTTGATAAAATCGCGGAAATTAAAAACGAAGAGAAACTGTATTTATCGCCCTCGCCAGACATAGCCGGTCATCTCATAGAGCTTTTTGGGAGAGATGTAAAAGTTGATGCGGCCAAGTTTGGAGTCCATCTCCTCGAGAGAAGTCACCTGCTTACCTCTCCTGGTAGCTGTACCAATTGGCAACCAGCCGGCGATGATTCCGGCTCTGACCCACGAAGGATCTTTACCGAATACCCTGGCTGCAACATAAACCGGAACTGATCCAAGTTCATAAAGTTCATCCATAAAGTATACTCCTTTCGGATTTGATTACGGCAATATTTTATAGACAAATACTTAACAATATAAGACTTATATTAATATTTTTGGCTCGATACGGTGAAAGGTTATAATAAAAAGTGTATTGCAAAACTCGTGTCCATATTGTATGATTAATTCAATTCCTACACTGGAGAGTGAATTATGCTAATAAAATGTCCCGAATGCGAAATGAACGTTAGTGAAAAAGCTATTCTATGTCCGCATTGTGGTTACCCATTCAAGCCTGAGAAAATATCCCCTCGGAAAAGCAATCGAAAGAAGCGCCTTCCTAATGGGTTCGGGCAGATCAGCTTCATCAAAGGAAATTTGCGTAAACCGTATAGAGCCATGGTCAGTATAGGAAAATCCGAAGTGGGAAGACCCATCAGTAAACTACTCTCGCCTGTTGCCTATTTTGAAACGTACAACCAAGCATATGAGGCTTTGATGAAATATCATCTGGACCCGCGTGCCGCTTACGACAACACAACTATGGATCAACTATTTGATATGTGGAGCGAGGTGGCCAAGCAAGATCTGTCCGGTGGATACCGGATGTACAGCAGTTCATGGGCGTATGCTTCGTATCTTTATGATTTGAAAGTTCGCGATGTGCATGTCGCCGAAATAGAACGTTGCTACGAGAATTGTAATCGCATTGCTGATGGAAAGGTGATCGAAGCTACACCGGTAGTGAAGTCTTGGTTGAAGACCGTGTTGAACCAGATGTTTGACTTCGCCGTAGCCAGAGATATGACGGATAAGAACTATGCCCGTATGTATCATCTTCCCAAAAATATAACGCGCCAGATTGATGACGAATCGGATCTACATGATCCGTTTACGAATGATGAGGTAGAGAAGCTGGTTGGAAACCTTAATGTGGGTTGTGCTAAGATGATCTACATCCAATGTTACAGTGGCTGGCGTCCGAGTGAATTACTCGGATTGAGAGTAGAAGACGTGGATTTGAACGAAGGGACTATGCTCGGCGGAAGTAAAACCGACGCCGGTAAAAATCGAGTGGTTCCGATCCATTCTAAAATACTCCCCTTGGTCACAGCTCAAAGGGAATTGGCGGTAAACCTCGAAAGTGAATATCTATTCTGTGATAGTGAGGGGAAGCTCATCCGATACGAACGCTACCGGCGGTGGTTCGAATCCACTCTACAAGAGCTTGGTATTCGAGAGCATAGGCCCCACGATCCAAGGAAAACTTTTGTAACGAAGGCCAAGCAAGCCAAGGTAGATAACTTCGCCATCAAGTATATGGTCGGTCATAAGATCATAGACATCACTGAAAGAGTATACACAAAACGTGAAATTGATTGGCTTAAAGAGGAGATAGAAAAAATAAAATAGCTTGTAGTTTTAACGGATAGGAGCTCGTAGCCGATGTAGGAATACTGTATGAATAGAGCACAGTTTCCCACTTTTTCCGACTACGAGCTCCTTGAAAAATGCCGTAATTACCTGCATTTAGACTTCTGTATACGTGGATGCGTGATACGTTCCCTATACTCAAGTACGCGGAATATAGGCATTTTTTAGCATTAAATGTAGGAATAATGTAGAATTAAACGACACCGTTCTGCTTTTCTTTGGGATAAAAACCAAGAGTTCTGATGTCTTTCTCTGGTCCTGCGGACAGTATAAGCTTGAAGAATTTATTGGCTCCGGGTCGAAAAGAACCCCTCGGAGCATAGCCGCCAGTCCACTTAAGGAAAGACCCACAGTTCACCATCTCGATCGGTCTGAAGTCTATCGTCTTCGATACTACATTATAGACGAGTTTTCCTCGAGGATGATCGATCGACTCATGATCGTGGCCGTACAAGAACACGTCAAAACCATCCAACTGATCGCAGGACGCAAAAGACTTCAATACCTTCGCTCGATGCGTCGCAAAGACAACATAGTGCGCGGGCTTGTTTTTATTGTATCGATACTTATTTCCAACTGAAATATCGATAACCGCATAGGCTGAACGATACCGGTCCTCTATCTTCGCCACGCATGCGCAATCATACAACGGATGAAGGCCGACATTCTTAGTCGTTCTGTTATACTCATGGTTTCCATCCGTAATCGAAATTGTGCGATCCGCCAAGTCGCAAAATTGCTGGGTGATGAATTCCTTCTGATCCTGTGGAGAATATAATTGAGAAAGCACGTCCCCTTTCGATCCGGGTACTGCGTTCTCCATTAAATCCCCAACCCAAATGACATACCGATTCGGCTCATCAAGTATCTCTTTTTTTAGAGCGTTCCAGCGCTGAAGATCAAAGCACTCGTTGCCGTAATGTAAGTCATGAATTGGGTAGATCTCGATAGATTCAAACTTCCCAGGGGTTTTGAAGAGAATTGGCTTAGTTTCCGGAAACATCAGTTCTTAGATTCCAGACTCTCTTCTTTATAGTAGGTGGCGGTAGAGATCCCAATAAGAGATCCAATGAAGAAACACACTGCGGCAATAACCTTTGCCACGGTATCCGGAGCAGGCAGGCTCAAAGCTTCTGCAAGCATGGAATAAAATGTGGACAAAGCGGGCAGAAGGATCAACACCAGCCATTTAAGAACTTCGTAAGTTTTACCTGAGAACTTCATTTCCTAATCCTCCTTGATAGTGTCGTATGGAAGAAGATGCTCCTCGATGTAATGACGAACATCTCCGTTTCCACCTTTCTTGATGTACTCTTTTCCAGCTATGATCCGTTCGGACAAGGGTAGCTGCTCATTGTATACCGTCAGGCGAAGGATAGCTTTACCTTGTTCTCCCGTTTCACTAACCAGAAAGTCTAACGTCTCATTCAGTTTCTCAAAGAATTTCAATGCCTTTTTTACCAGCTTCCATACAGAAATTAAAACGCCGCCGATAACAGTCAAATAGCCGATCCATTTGACGAGTTCCGGCACATTAATCTCAATCACAGGGAATCACCTCCGTATACAACGAGTTGGAAGTGATCCAGGCATCCTTGCCTTTATACTCGACTTTATACCAGAACGGATAGAGGTCTTCTTGATTGATGAAAGGAAGTTTATCGGTAGAATGAGCGAATCCGACCGTTTCGTAATCCGTACCGTTTCCGCTGCGAACACGAACCGACTTGTCGGCTTTGCGCACCCCATTTACGATTCGCATCTTCCCCTTCACCCGAACGTACTTCTGTACAACGGGACTTGAAGGGGTCGTTGGTTCTGGCGTAGGCTCAGGAGATGGTTCGGACTCATCCCCGCCATCATCGAAACCTGGATACCGCCCAAAGGCGTTGAATGTCGTTGTTTTAGAAAGCTTGTTCGTAACTACTCCGACATCGCGCCCTTGGCATTCGATGATAACGTCGTCTCCCACATACATTCCAACATGCGTTGCCTTCGTCCCATTATGGGTAAAGCAATAATCGCCTTTCTTCACTTCGGACTTCTTGATCTTCTCACACTTTGCGTAGATGCCGTTCGCTGAAATATCTTTGGGAATCACGCCGACCTGCTTACCTGCCCAATACTGCAATCCGCTGCAATCAAACGCAAGAACGGGGTTTACCCCAGCTTTAACGCGCTTCTCAAAGAGAGCTTTACATCTGGCGATGTTCTGTTCTTTTGTATACTTGACGGCTTTTGTTTTGGAGTTGAGGGTTTTCACCTCACGACGATCCATGTAGGCATCTCGTTGCTTCCCTGTCATGGCAGTAAGGTCTTCCCCATTTCCGCCATAAACATAGATTCCCTTTCCTACTTGTGACCACAAAAGAGAAATATAATCTGTGAGCTTGCTCATAGGATTATCTCCTTCTTATCAGTCATTGGAATGGTCTCCTTCCATAGGTTTTGATAGTATTCATCCATTCTTCGCAGCAGCTTCTTGCTGTTGCCTTTACTCGCATGATTCTTCCAGGAGTTGTAGCACTCGTCTACCTTTTCACGAGTGCGCTCCCCTTTCTTCGCAAGATTGACCAGCTTGCGTAGCTTCTTGCGCTCATGCTTGATGTTGGCAGGATTCAAGGTCATAATCACCTTACCAGTAGCGGTCATACTGTAGCGAAAACCCAGAAAGAGAATCCCGTCGGATAAGCGGGTGATGCCTGTTTTCTTTGTGTTGAACTTACACTCCAAGCCCTGAAGCATCTGTGCGATGCGAACCTGACACTCGATCAGGTATTCATAATCCTCATGGATCAGAATAAAATCGTCCATATAGCGGATGTAATACTTGATATGTAGCTCTTCTTTGATGAAATGATCGACAGCATTTAGGATACCGATTCCAGCGATCTGGATCATCTGACTTCCAGGGTTATACCCTATTTCCTGGTCGTATTGAGTATCTAAAATGCAGCATGCTTGTTCAAAAGTCCAACCATCAATGACTTTCTTAAAGCAATCTTTCACCACTTTGTGTGACATGTTTGGGTAATAACCCTTTATGTCACATTTCAGCACATAACCCACAATGCCGTGTTTTCTAAAATATCTCTGCAGAAAACATTTCAGTCTTTCTCTCGCCAAATCCGGGCCTTTTCCTTTTTGGCAGGCCATGTTGTCGTAGATAAAGCTGCGGCTGATATTAGGGTAAAGGATGTTGTCGTTTAAGCTTCTTTGGAAGACGCGATCTCGAAAGTGAACACTAACAATATCGCGTTCCTTTGGGTAATACACCTTAAATTTCTTAGGTTTCTTCTGCTTGTATTTACCATTTTGAAGGTGCTTCTCAAGAATCAGATTCTCTTCCAGATTGTTAAGGAAGTAATGCGCTGGAGTGTCCTTCCACAGAACACCCTTGATGCATTTCATAGTTGATTCGTGAAGCGCCTCGAAGCCAGCGACTTTTTGAAAATCTCCGGGGTTTACAGGCTCACCATCACATTTCTGCAATGGAGCCATCCCCTTCGTATTGTTTTGCGTTTTCATAACGCCTGGACACTCGGCTCCTTGTGTCAGATTGAAAATGCGCCGAACCTATGGCTCGACCATGTGATTCTCTAAGCGGCACAATCCGGGGAGAAACGATTCGCGTTGTTGGCGTTGTTGTTGTTGACATAGCCCGAAGAATTGACATTCCACGTATTATTCGCATTGCCACGATTAGCACTCCGCAAACGCACGTTCTGCGCTC
>JAEEGL011675661.1_pt1 | contig 14883 bp, 9 predicted proteins | sample 9134231 | NCBI WGS metagenome assembly JAEEGL01 (sample SAMN16246548, study PRJNA631951) | gut metagenome | biome: gut microbiome; feature: rumen; material: fiber-attached | host: Bos | place: Iran: Karaj | collected 2018-10
GACTTGGTCGACGAGATGTTGAGCTTGAAGGCAGCGTCGCCGAACACCTCCTTGATGGCCTTGGCCTCGGAGATGTCACCCACATGGGTCGACGTGCCGTGCACGTTGATATAGTCGATGTCCTCCGGCTTCAGCTGGGCATCCTCCAGGGCATTGCGCATCACGAGCTTGGCGCCCAGGCCCTCGGGATGCGAGGCGGTGATGTGGTGGGCGTCGGCACTCATGCCTGCGCCTGCCATCTCGGCGTAAATCTTAGCGCCGCGTGCCTTGGCGTGCTCCAGTTCCTCAAGGATAAAGCAACCGGCACCTTCAGCCATGACGAAGCCGTCGCGCGAGGCGCTGAACGGGCGTGAGGCCCCCTGCGGGTCGTCATTGCGGGTGGAGAGGGCGTGCATGGCGTTGAATCCGCCGACACCCGTCTCGCAGACGGCAGCCTCGGCACCACCGGCCACGATGGCGTTGGCCTTGCCCAGCCGAATCAGGTTGAAGGCATCAGCCAGTGCGTTCGACGATGAGGCGCAGGCCGACGAGGTGATATAGTTAGGTCCGTGCAGTCCGTACATGATTGAAATCTGTCCGGCGGCGATGTCGGCTATCATCTTCGGGATGAAGAAGGGGTTGAACTTCGGGCCGTCCTCACGGTGTGCGCCATAGTAGCACACCTCCTCCTCAAACGTCTTGATGCCACCGATGCCAACGCCGAAGACCACACCGATGCGGTCGCGGTCCTCCTCGTCGAGGTTCATGCCACTGTCCTCCATGGCCTGCTTGGCCGCAATCATGGCCAGCTGCGTGTAGCGGTCCATCTTGCGCGCCTCCTTGCGGTCCAAGTAGTCATTGACGTTGAGCCCCTTCACCTCGCAGGCAAACTTGGTCTTGAAGTTAGTGGTGTCGAAATTCGTAATCAGGGCAGCACCACTGACACCCGCCACCAGGTTCTGCCAGGTTTCCTCCGGCGTATTACCCACTGGTGTGACAGCACCCAGTCCTGTTACGACAACTCTTTTTAATTCCATAGGTTAAAGGGAATAACGAAAAGTGAAAAGCGAAAAATTTGCTTCCGCTCACTTTTTCAAGTGAAACATTACAGCGGAAGCAAACTTTTCACTTTTCACTATTCCTTTCTTACTTTGATTTATTATTTCTGATTCTCCTCGATGTAGGCGATAGCGTCACCGACGGTGCTGATTTTCTCAGCCTTGTCATCGGGAATGGAGATGCCAAACGACTTCTCAAATTCCATAATCAGCTCAACGGTGTCGAGTGAATCTGCACCCAGATCGTTGGTGAAGCTGGCCTCCGGCTTAACTTCTGACTCGTCTACACCCAGTTTATCTACGATAATCTCTTTTACTTTGCTTTCAATTTCTGACATGATTTCTTCTTTTTAAATGTTAATAAAATTATTCTCTCTGTAAAGGATATCTTGAAAATCGGATGCAAAGTAACAAATTTTCTTTCACTTACGCAAACTTTTTGCCAAAAATCTGACATTTGCATGCACACGCACATATCATGTGTGCAATTTTCGGCGTCTTTTTTGCGCTTTTTCATATCTTTTTACTAACTTTGCAGCAAACTTTTCGTGACAAAGAAGGCAGACTTGAATAATAACAATTCAGCTGAATGGTGAACAAGACCGACCGTCAGATATTGAGCTTGGCCCTGCCCAGCATCGTGCAGAACATCACGGTGCCCCTGCTCGGCTTGTGCGACGTGGCTGTGATGGGCCATGTCGGGGGCGCCACGCACATCGGCGCCATCGCCGTGGGGTCGATGATATTCAACGTGATGTACTGGCTGTTCGGGTTTCTGCGCATGGGCACGAGCGGACTCACCTCGCAGGCTCTGGGCGGCCGCCGTCTCGACGAGGTCAGCATCACGCTGCGGCGCAGTCTGCTCGTCGGCGTGGGCCTCGGCCTGGTCATCGTTGCGCTGCAGGTGCCCCTGCGCCATCTGGCCTTCACCCTGATGCAGCCCACCGCCGACGTGGCCGCTCTCTGTACTCCTTATTATAATATATGTATATGGGGAGCACCGCCCATGCTGGGGCTCTATGCCCTGACGGGATGGTTTGTCGGCATGCAGACGACCCGCCTGCCCATGGTCATCGCCATCTTCCAGAACACAGCCAACATCCTCCTGTCGCTGCTGCTCGTCGTCGGCATGGGCTGGGGCGTGCAGGGCGTCGCCACGGGCACCGTCGTCGCCCAGTGGGCGGGCTTCGTGCTGGCCCTGGTGCTGCTGCGCCGCTACTTCGGGCGCATGCTGGGGCGCCACCGCTCCACGCTGCGTGCCGCCTTCAGCGGTCTGAGCCGCTTCTTCCGCCTCAACCTCGACATCTTCCTGCGCACGCTCTGTCTCGTCGCCGTCAACCTCTACTTCACGTCGGCTGGAGCCCAGCAGGGGGCCCTGACCCTGGCGGCCAACACGCTGCTCATGCAGTTCTTCCTGCTCTACAGCTACCTGATGGACGGCTTCGCCTACGCCGGCGAAGCCATCGGCGGGCGACAGTACGGGGCGGGCGACCTACCAGCACTGCACCACACCGTCCGGCGCCTGATGTGCATCGGATGGGTCATCGGCCTCATCTTCACGCTGACCTACGCCCTCCTCGGCCACCGCATCCTCGGGCTGCTCACCACCGATGCCGACGTGGTCGGCCGTGCCCTGCAATTCCTGCCCTGGGCCGTCGCCATCCCCCTGGCCAGCACCACCGCCTTCGTCTGGGACGGCGTCTTCATCGGCCTCACCTTCTCGCGCGGCATGTTCCTGTCGTGTCTGGCTGCCTCGCTGGTCTTCTTCATCCTGTGGTTTGTGCTCTCCCCCACCCTGGCCAACCATGCCCTGTGGCTCGCCATGATTGTCTATCTGATGACCCGCGGCCTGGTGCAGTCGTTCCTGTGGCGCCGGCGCGCACTGTGATATCCGGTTGTCTTTTGGAGTGTAGGAGTGTAGGAGTTTAGGAGTGTAGGAGTTTAGACAATAGTTTTAGTACACCTTGCGGCGAGCAAAACCAACGTCTAAACTTCGGCGGCTCCGGCATGGTTTCCAAAGATTTCGGTGCTTTGTTTTGCCGTTCGGAAGAATTGTTGTATCTTTGCAAACAGATTGCGAAAAGAAGAAATCGACATGGCAACAAAAAGGAAGTATCCAGTGGGCATACAGAGCTTTGAGAAGCTCCGTAAAGAAGGCTATCTATACATAGACAAAACCCACTACATCTACAAGATGATAACCGAGGGTTGTCCTTATTTCCTGAGCCGGCCACGCCGCTTCGGCAAGTCGTTGCTCATCTCGACCCTGCAGGCAGTTTTCGAGGGGCGGCGTGAGCTGTTCGAGGCTTTTACCACCGACTACGGCATCGAACAGGCGCAACTCTTCATTGCTCGGAGCGACTGGCGGTGGGAGCAGTACCCCGTACTGCGCTTCGACTTCAGCGCCGGCGACATGTCGACTATCGAAGACCTTGACAGGCTTATCGATGCGACGCTGACTGGCTTTGAGGAGAAGTATGGCCTCACAAAGCCGTCTGACAGCGCCAATATCCGCATGATAAACCTCATGCGCCGACTGCACGAGCAGACGGGGAAACGCGTGGTGGTGCTCTGCGACGAGTACGACAACTTTATTCTTCACTCGCTGGGCGACGACGAGAAGGTGGCACAGGCTCGGTCGCGCTTCCAGAACGTGTTCGGACCACTAAAGGCCGAGGACGAGCACCTGCAGTTCGCCTTCATCACGGGCATCTCGAAATTCTCCCAGATGGGCATCTTCAGTAAACTGAACAACCTGCAGAACATTTCCATGTGGGACGACTACGACGGCATCAGCGGTGTGACCGAGGATGAACTGGCCACCATGCTGCGTGAAGACCTCTGCCAGATGGCTGAGCGCAACGGCACCACGTATGACGATATGTTCTCGCGCATGAAGGCACACTACGACGGCTACCACTTCAGCCGCAGACTAAAGGACATCTACAATCCTTTCAGTCTGTTCAATGCCTTAAACTCCGGCGAACTGGCCGACTATTGGTTCGACCGCGGCACCAGCGGCGCACTTATCAACATGCTGGCAATGATGCCACCAGTGGACACCACGGCTATCGAGAGCAATACCTATGATAGCTCGATGTTCGACCAGCCTATCGCCAATTTCGACGACCCGCTGCCCATCCTCTACCAAAGTGGCTACCTGACGCTCAAGGACTATGACCGCGAGTTCGACGACTTCCGTCTGGGCATTCCCAACCGTGAGGTGCGCCAGGGCTTTGCGCAGTGTCTCTATCAGCATGTGGCTGCATCTTGGGGCACAGACCAGCGTAATGGTCTCTATCAGGCCTACAACCAGTTCCGCCGCAGCTACGAACTGCAGCCCTTCATCGAAGCTATTAAGGCGTTCTTTGCCGGCATCCCCTACCAGTGGGGTGCAGACAACCGGCATGAGCACTACTATCACGCCCTGCTCTATACGCTGCTCACCTCATTCGGCGTCGACATTCGCGCCGAGGAGCCCACGGCAAAGGGGCAGGCCGACCTGACGCTGCTCATGCCGAAAGGTATCTATGTGATAGAAATCAAATACGACCACACAGCTCAGGAGGCTCTCGAGCAGATTGAGCGGAAGGGCTATGCTGAGAAATACCGCCTTGACACCCGGCCCGTCACTAAGGTCGGCATTGCCTTCAGCAGCGAGGAGCGCAATATCACCGAATGGAAAAGCATAAAATTATAAAGCAACAAATAATATGTATAAAGCAGCTGAGAGCCGCTACCAGGAAGAGGGCGGCATGGTGTTCGAGAGATGCGGGCGGAGCGGTGTGCTGCTGCCCCGCGTGAGTCTGGGATTCTGGCATAACTTCGGCAGCGTGGACCCCTACGAGCGGAGCCGCGAGATTGTGCGCTATGCCTTCGACCACGGCATCACGCACATGGACCTGGCCAACAACTACGGCCCCGTCTACGGCTCGGCGGAGGAGACCTTCGGCCGACTGATGGACGACGACCTGCGCCCCTATCGCGACGAACTGTTCATCGCCACGAAGGCGGGCTACGACATGTGGCCCGGACCCTACGGCAACTGGGGCTCGCGCAAGTATCTGATGGCGTCGCTCGACCAAAGCCTGCGCCGCATGCACCTGGATTATGTCGACCTCTTCTACTCCCACCGCTATGACCCCGCGACGCCGCTCGAGGAGACGCTGCAGGCACTGGTCGACATCGTCCGCGCCGGCAAGGCCCTCTACGTCGGCATCTCACGCTGGCCGCTCGAGGCCACGAAGTTTGCCTACGACTACCTTCGTCAGCGCGACGTGCCGCTGCTCATCTATCAGGGCCGGCTGAATATGCTCGACCGCGAACCGCAGGAGACGGGCATCATGGACTTCTGTGCCGACCACGGCGTGGGCTTCATCTCGTTCTCGCCGCTGGCACAGGGACTGCTCACCGACCGCTACCTGAACGGCATACCGCAGGATTCACGCATGGCTAAGGAAAAATTCCTGAAGCACGAGATGCTGACGCCCGAACTGCTCACACAGCTGCGCCTGTGGAACGACGAAGCGCAGGCCCAGGGCCGCTCGCTGGCTGAGTATGCCCTGCGCTGGATTTTGGAACAGCGCGGCGTGACGTCGGTGCTCGTCGGCGCCAGCTCTACGGGTCAGCTCGACAAGAATCTCCGGGCCGTCCGTTAAATGGAAAGAATTGTTCGTAATTGACAAATATGTAAGGAAAGAAATTTTCGTAATTGACGTAATTTCGCAAACGGAACACCGCGCGGATGTAATTATGTCAATTACGTCAATTTCTTTCTTTTCCCCCTGAAGAATGAAGCAAATACTTTTAATTAACGATATAGCGGGCTACGGGAAGGTGGGCATGGCGGCTATGCTGCCCATCCTGTCGTATATGGGTCTGCCGGCCTTTAACCTGCCAACGATGCTGGTGTCTAACACGCTGAACTATGGCGACTACGCACAGCTGGACACCACCGAATATATGCGCCAGACTATCCCCGTCTGGCGGAAGCTTGGTTTCCATTTCGACGCCATCTGCACCGGTATGATGTTCAACCCGGAACAGGCCCAGCTTGTCAGCGACTTCTGCCGACAGCAGGCCGCACTGGGATGCACCATCTACGTGGACCCCGTCATGGGCGACGGGGGCCGCCTGTATCACGGCATGACGCAGGAGCAGGTGCGCCTGATGCGCCAGATGGTGGAGGTGGCCCACGTGGCCAAGCCCAACTACACGGAGGCCTGTCTGCTCTGCGATGTGCCTTACCGTGAGGAGGGCATCAGTCGCCAGGAGGCCATCAGTCTACTCGACGGCATCGTAGCCCTCGGTGCCCATTCGGCCATCGTCACCAGCTGCGTCATCGACGCCCAGCCGCAGGTTTGCGGCTACGATGCCGACAACCACGACTATTTCTTTCATCCCTACGACGTCATCCCCGGCCTCTTCCATGGCACGGGCGACATCTTCTCGGCCGTCCTTATCGGTTCGATGGAGGGGGGCCAGTCGCTGTCCGACGCCACCCGCCGCGCCATGGACGTGGTCAGCCGCATGATTGACCGCAACCGCGACGTCGAGGACCATCTCTGCGGAATCTTTATCGAGCGCTGCCTCGACCTGCTGTGAGGCTCATGGCCGGTCCTTGGGGTCAGTGCCCCACTTGGATGGCTTAGCGCCCATCCGGAACTCGAGGGTGCCACCCTGGCTGAGGACATCGAAGTCGACGTAGGACTTCGTGTGCTTCTTGCCGTTCAGGGTGACGCCCTGCACGTAGATGTTCTTGTCCGTGAGGTTCCTGGCCGTGATGACGAGCGTGCGACCCTCGCCCACCTGCACCTCGGCGCGGGGGAAGAGGGGCGTGCCCAGGATGAAGCGGCCGCCGCTGGGCTCCACCTGATAAAGTCCCATCGAGGAGAGGATATACCATGCCGACATCTGACCTACGTCCTCATTGCCGCAGAGTCCGTCGGGGTCGGCGTGGTATAGCTCGCGCATGACGTAGCGCAGCTTCGGGGCGGCCTTCCACGGCTCACCGGCATAGTTGTAAAGATAGATGATATGGTGGCTGGGCTCATTGCCGTGGGCATACTGTCCGATGAATCCGCTGATGTCCGGGGAGGCCTCGGGCCCCATGTCGCCCTCCACGGTGAAGAACTCGTCGAGCTTGTTCAGGAACAGCTCCTCGCCGCAGAAGAGGTGGATAAGCCCGTGCACGTCTTGTGGCACGAGCCATGTGTATTGCCAGGCGTTGCCCTCCGTGTAGTCGTCGGCACGGTGAATCACCTTGATGGGGTCGAACTCCGGCCGGAACTGCCCGTCGCTGCCCAGGGCGCGCATGAACTGCAGGTCGCGGTCGAAGTATTTCCGGTACGACTGGCTGCGCTCCAGGAAGAGCTGATAGTCGGAGCCATTGCCCATCTTCTTGGCCACACGGGCAATGGCGTCCTCGTCGAGACAGTATTCCAGGGCCTTGGCGACGGTCTCGTTCGACGGCTCCTTGTCGTAGGGGATATAGCCATACTCCTTGAGCAGACCGAGTGAGCGCACATCCTGCAGCTGCGACTGCTTCATGGCCTGGAAGGCACGCTCCGGATTGCGCACGAAGCCCTTCAGCACGAGGTCGGCCAGCACAGGGACAGCCGACGAGCCCACCATGCAGTCGGTCTCGGAGCCCCAGAGGTGCCAGATGGGCAGTCGTCCCTGCTGCTCGAAAATCTTGATGAACGTCTCGGCATAATCGGCCTGCAGCTCAGGGAAGATGAGCGTCATGAGGGGGTGGAAGGCGCGGTAGGTGTCCCAGAGCGAGAGCGTCGTATAGTTGGTGAAGTCGCCGTCGTAGACCTTGCCGTCGCTGCCGCGGTACTGCCGGTCGACGTCGCAGAACTCGGAGGGGGCCACCATCAGGTGATACATGGCCGTGTAGAAGATGCGGCGGTCAGCCTCGTTGGTGGTCTCGATGCGGATGCGCGAGAGCTCCTGCTCCCAGGCGTCGCTGGCCGCCTGCCGCACCTGGTCGAAATCCCATCCGGGCAGCTCGGCCTGCATGTTGCGGTCGGCTTTCTCGCAGCTGACGGGCGAGAGGGCCACCTTCATTATCAGTGGCTTGCGCACGTCGGAGAGGTCAACGATGCCGATGCCGGGCTTAGGCTCCCACAGACGCACGCTGACGTTGAACTTCACGGTGAAGTAGACCTCCTGGCGGGGTGCCCATCCGCGCGACTTGCGCACGCCTTCGAGGGTCGTCGCATCCACCTGCCGCAGGTCGGTCAGCGTTGCGATGTCGCCGATGCCCTCGTTGAGGTCGATGAGCAGCTGGCCGCGCTGCTGACTGAACGTATAGCGGTGCATGCCCACGCGCTTCGTGGCCGTCAGCTCCACGTCGACGTCGGGCGTCAGCAGACGGTAGTAGCCTGGCTGGACGGTCTCCTGCTCATGCCGGAACTTTATTTCGCGCTGCGTGGGGTCGCTAACGGGCAGGAAGGCCAGGTCGCCGAGGTCGCCGCAGCCCGTGCCGCTCAGGTGGAGGTGGGCAAAACCTACGATAATGGAGTCGCTATAGTGATAGCCCGACGTCCAGTCCCATCCGCGCGACTTCTCGCTGGGTCCGAGCTGCACCATGCCGAAGGGCACGTTAGCGCCAACGAAGACGTGGCCGTGGCCGCCCGAGCCGATATACGGGTCAACACTGTCTGTCAGTCTCTCTTGGGCCCCCGCCGTCAGCACAGACAGGGCGGTCAGGGCCAGCATCATCAATTGTTTCATCCTTATTCTGGTTTATGTGCTTGCAAAGGTAGCTATTATTATTCAGATAGCAAAACATTTATTGGTTTTTCGGCTTCCTAATAATTATTTCAGCGTCGGTGAAATAGTATTCACTGACGCTGAAATATTGTTCACCGACGCTGAAATAGTATTCACCGGCGCTGAAATAGTTTTATCCAAGTTCCGCATGCCAGAGTTTTCAACTCCTCGTCCTTCCAACAGCCCTCGCGGGCATAAGGAGCGGGGCGGCTCAAACGCCGACGATGTATTTGCTGCCGGGCAGAAAGGACAGGAGCTTCGTCGTGAGGGCACAGCAGAGGTAGGTGAGCACAGCGATGACGGGGATGCAGAGGTCTACGGGCAGCAGGGGCTCGGCGGGGTTGCCCTGGATGAGGAGCGCGGCGATGGGCGTGAGGAAGAACATGTGCATGAGATACATGCCGAAGGTCATCTTCGAGAGCGACGTGACCCACGACGGGGCCTCACGGCGCTCGATGCACGTGAACAGCAGGAACAGGCCGAACGTGGCCAGCAGGACGTTGGGCGTGCAGAACTCCCACGACCACTCGAGCAGCGGGGTCTCGATGGGACTGCCCGGGACTCCCTTCCACCAGAACGACCAGGCCGTGAAGACGGCACCGACGAGGAAACAGGTCAGGCCGACGCGGAGGCGACGGCTGCGGCTCCACTTCAGATGCACGCGGATATAGTGAGCCAGCACGAGGTAGCCCAGATAGCCGGAGACATACCAGAAGGCGGTGAAGCCATTCCAGAAGCACTCGCCCCACAGTTCGGCACTGACGAAGCGATGGAGCCAGGGGATGAGCGTGGTGAAGGCAAAGAGACCGATGAAGATGCGCTCGTCGCGGGCCGTGGCGCACTGTAGCCAGGGCGACACGACGGGTATGATGAGATAGAGCGAGATGAGCGGATACATGAACCAGAGATGACCGGCCAGCGAGGGGAAGTTGAAGGGCACGAGCTTCAGGTCCTGGACGGCCTGCTCGGCCGTGGTGCCTCCCCAGAGGAGGGGCAGCACGCTGTAGAGCACGAGGAACAGTACGAAGGGCGGCAGGATGCGGAGGAAGCGCCGGCGATAGAACTGCGTCATCGTGAGACTGGTGGGCACGAGGAGGAACGCGGACGTAATCATGAACAGCGGGACGGCCGTGCGCGAGACTCCGCCGTCCCAGAAGCTGACCCAGAAGCGGTTCTGGTCGTTGAGCAGCATCGACATGTTGCTGGCCAGACCGGCTGAGGTGTCGGCTCCGTAGAAGTTCTCACTGGCATGGACAAACATCACCATCAGACAGGCCACTACACGGAGATAATCAAGGAAGGGTATGCGCGCTTTCATCTTTCTATAAACAACGGTTTAATTTTAAAACAACGAATTATTATTGAACTCTTGAATTTTTCTTAAACAACGAATTAAGACGAATTTCACGAATGGGCACGAAGTATAAACGATTTCACGAATTTTGGTTTAAACAACGAATTAAACGAATTAAACGAATGGGCACGAAGGATTAGTGATTTCACGAATTTCGCAGCAAGGGGCGGCGATGATCTGCGCGTAGCAAATTAGTGAAATAAAGAAAAATTCGTGTCAATTCGTGTAATTCGTTTTAATTCGTTGTCTTATTCATTCCTTATTCGCTGTCCGATTCTTTCGTTTTAATTCGTTGTCATTAAACGTTTCACTTCACCACCTTTTTGCCCTTCGTGACGTAGAGGCCGCGGGGCAGGGTGTCGAGGTCGTTGCCGGCCAGACGGCCATTCAGTTGGTAGTACGCTTTGGCGCTGGCGCCGGCTTTGGGCTGGCCGATGCCGGCGGCCTCGCGCGCCACGCGCTGATGCCAAACGGAGAGCATGGCCAGCTCAGAGGCGAAGGCCAGCTGATGGAAGCCCTTGGTCATGCCGGGCGTGCCGGTGGTGGCGTCCCATCCCTCGAGGAGGTTGATGGGCAGCATGTCGGAGCGGTTGAAGTGCTCGTAGGCATAGTCGAGGTTCTGCTGGAACGACTCGAGGGCATTCTGGGCGTAGGGCTTGGTGTTGTAGGTCGTGGTGTTGTAGGGATAGGCATCGACGTAGGCCCGCATGAGCACATCGTCGAACCAGGTGTTGAAGCCCTCCTCGGGCTTGGGGTCGCTGGGCCACTGGCGGAAGACGACGCCCTCCTTGCGTATGCCCTTGGCAAAATAGTTGAACGACTTCTGGCAGACGGTGTTCAGGTCGTTGAGATAGGTCTGCTCGGCGGTGACGCGATATAGCTCGGCCGAGCCGGCCAGCATCGTGCCGGTGTTGTAGGTGTAGGCCGTGCCGGTGGGGTTGCCCGTGTCGACGTGGTCGCGGTATTTGTTGCGTCCCTCGCCGACATATTTTATTTCGCCCGTGACGGCGCCGAGCATGTCGTGATAGACACCGGCCGAGGCGCTGTATAGCTTCTGCTTCTGCCAGGCATAGATTTTCTTGGCGAAGTCGAGGTAGACGTCCGAGTGGCGTCGCATCTCGTTGGTCCGGGTGCCGTCGGGCAGGATGTAGAAGTAGCGCAGGTTGGCCTGCTCGTCGTCGGTCTTATAGATTTCGTAGAGCCAGACGAGTGGCTGTATGAGCGGTCCGTTGGAGCAGGAATGCTTGGAGTTGTAGCCGGGCCCCCAGGTGATGCCGCCGTACTCCTGTCCGTTCTGGTCGAGACAGCAGTCCCAGCCGTCGATGCAGTAGTTGGCCAGGTATTCCGCCTTGGTCAGGTAGGCATCGTCGCCCGTGAGACGGTAGGCTCGAACCAGTTCCCGGCAGAGCCACATCTGGTCGTCGTAGACATTCTCAATGCCGGTGACGGCGGCGGAGCCCTTCGTTGCGCCACGGTGCACGCCGTAGACGCTCCAGTTTCGCACCTGTGCATAGGAGTTGAGGGTGTAGGTGCCGCGATAGAAGTCGAGGCAGTCGTAGAGCTGCTTAAGGCGAGTGACGAAGCGGTCGTGGTGCTCCTGATAGAGCTCAGGGGCCTCGTCCTTGAGCATGTCGAGGGCCTCGAGCACGGAGCAGTGGGCCTCGAGTGCCGCGGTGTATGGCCATACGTCGGCGGTGCCGGTGCCCTGCTGGGTCTCAGTGTTATAGAGGTCGTACATGCGGAGGGTCGTCGTGCCGCCGGTGAAGGAGTGCTGCATCGTGGCGTCGACCATGCTGATGGCGCGGCGCAGGTCGCTGAGGGCCTGGTCGGGGGCTGTTGCGGCTGTTGCGGCGTTTGTGTATGTTGCGTTGACAACGCAACATACGAGGACGAGGAGGTGCTTGATGCAGAGGGGTGTTTTTGCTTTCATATTGAGTGCAAGGGGAGGTTATTTGTTTATGTATTTTCTGCCGTTGCGGATGAGGAGCGGGGCGCTGCTGCCGGGACGGCCAAGGAGGTCGTAGGACAGCGCACCTGCCGGGGAGGCGGCGGTGCGGGGCGTGGCGATGCCGGTGGACTGCGGACCGTAGAGCTTGAAGGAGCCCAACATGACGTCGCCGGAGTTCTGCGTCTCAGTGATGTTGAGACGATAGAAGCGGAAGGCGCGGCCGATGTTGGGATTGGCAAGACCGTAGGAGTCAGAGAGTAGCCCCGCACGCTGCAGCCGACAGACGGCCTCGAAGAGCATCATGCCCGTCTGCTGGCGCGAGGTGTCGTGAGTGACGTTGGCGTTGGGATACTGCTGGTTCCAGTAGGGATTGATGATGAACTCAGGCTTCAGGATGGAGACGAGGGCAGCGGAGCGTGCCTGCTCCAGGAGCCACTTGGCATAGCGGAACTGCCTGTCGGCATCGAGGCAGCCGGAGATAATCCACTCGGTGAGGTAGCGTACGAAGATGCCCTTGAACATGCCGCCGTCGTCCTGGTTGTAGTTCTGGCGCTCATTCATAATGCCCTTGGGCGAATACCACTTTCCGAACATGAGCAGGTCGAGCAGGTCGGTGGCCGTCTGGCGATAGACCTCCTCGCCGGTGATTTTGTAGAGTTCGAGGAGTCCGCCCACCCAGGTGCCCTGGTTGTAGGAGAAGGTGACCTCATGGTTCTCGTTCGTAGCATTGTCCTTGACGACGCCGTCGGGGAACCGGTTGTGGTCGCGCATATATTCATAGATGCGCAGTGCCCAGTCGAGATACTTCTGCTCCTGAGTGAGCTGGTAGAGACGGGCCGCGAGAATCATGGCGGGACCATTCGAGCAGGAGGTCTTGTATTTTCCGTCGCCGGTCTTGTTTTTATTCCAGTGAATGCCGCCGCCGTCGACGTCGCTCCATCCGCCGACGATGTCGTTGAAGAGGATGACGACCTGGTTATAGTACTGGCGGTTGAGGGTGGACTGCATCTGACATCCGCGGAGCAGGGCCAGCGCCATCCACTCCATGTCGTCATAGAAGTGGTTGATGAGCGTGTTGCCGTTGCGGGCCCTTGTGCCGTTGACCATCTGCTGCAGCTTGCTGAGCTTTGATGAGAGCTGCGTGCGCTCATAGTTGTCGAGATAGTTGTCGATGCCATGGGCCGCCCACCAGTAGCCGCCCCAGTCCTCGTTGACGTACTGCGGGTCGGCCGACCAGTCGCAAATCCAGTAAATGCCGCCGGTGCCCTGACGGCGCTCCAGATTCTCCTCGCAGAAGCGCATCAGCCGGTCGGCCACGCCGGCATAGTCGACGTTGGCGCCGGGTTGTCCGAGCTCATAGCGCTGCTCGTAGGCATCGATGGCCATGGAGGCGGCGTTGTGCTGGATGTCGAGGGTGACCCACTGCTCGCCGTCGTCGCTGGCCATGAGCTCCCAGCACGCCGGGCGGCGGTCGCGGTTGGCGCTGGTGGTGAGTCCGATGGCATAGGCGCTGACAGGCGTCGGCTCGTTGAACTCATACTGCACCCAGGCATTGAGCAGGCCGTTGTAGCGGGTCTGGCCGTCGAAGTTGTCAATCTGCTCGCGGTCGGCATTGGAAATCTCGGTCATGGTCGTGGCCACGTTGTCGATGAGGTTCATGACGTTGCGCACCTTCGGAGCACCGGTGATGGTGCCGTTGTCGGCCGTGGCCAGGTTCTCGTCGTCAGCCGAGGGGAAGCCCAGCAACTGTATGTCGCTGATGCGGAGCGCGTCGGCCCCGTTGTTCTGCAGGAAGATAAACTTGAAATAGCTGAAGCCGCCACTGGGGCCGCCGTTGAACTGACGCTCGCGCTGGCGGCCGGTGAAGGAGACGGTGTAAGTGCGGACGGTGCGCCACGTCTGTCCGTCCTCCGAGACCTGGAGCTGCATCTGCTTGAGGTCGGCGTCGGCCTGGTCGGAGCTGACAATGGTGAAGCCCTTCAGCACATACGGCTGGCGGGCATGGAGGATGACCTCCTCGCCGCCCTTGAAGTTGGGGAGTGCGAAGACGGAGAGGTCGTTCTTATCAAACAGGGGGGTGAGGTCGGCCTCGAAGCCTACAGCCTGGACGGAGCATTCGTCGGTGATGCTCCAGTCGGTGAGGACCTTCTGGGCAAGGGCGGCTGCGGCAGTGCCGCAGCATAGGAGACCGAGGATGAGGGAGCGGAGATTCATTTCTTTTCTAATTCGTTAGTGAAAGAATAGGGTGCTGATTCAGGAGCGATGCCTCGGGTGCGGTTGGGGTTGGACTGCATCTGATAGCGGATGGTGCCGCCGCGGATGAGGTCGGTGTGCTCCAGGTAGTTGCGGTCGTAGGACTGGCCGTTGAGGGTCATCTGGCCGATGTAGGGATGCTCCACGCCGGAGGCCTCAATGGTGAGGTCCTTGCCACCGGGCAGATGGATGACGGCACGGGGGAAGTAGGGGGTGCCGATGGCATACTGGCCGGAGCCCGGGCAGACGGGATAGAAGCCGAGGGCGGAGAAGACATACCAGGCGGAGGTCTGTCCGTTGTCCTCGTCGCCGCAGTAGCCGTCGGGGCTGGCGTTATAGAAGCGGTCCATCACCTCGCGGATGCGCTGCTGCGCCTTCCAGGGCTGTGCGGCCCAGTCGTAGAGGTAAATCATATGCTGGATGGGCTGGTTGCCGTGGGCATAGTTGCCCATGTTCATAATCTGCATCTCGCGTATCTCATGGATGACGCCGCCGTAGTAGCTCTCGTCAAA
>JAEEGL012324378.1_pt1 | contig 14883 bp, 6 predicted proteins | sample 9134231 | NCBI WGS metagenome assembly JAEEGL01 (sample SAMN16246548, study PRJNA631951) | gut metagenome | biome: gut microbiome; feature: rumen; material: fiber-attached | host: Bos | place: Iran: Karaj | collected 2018-10
AACTATTAATGGAGCAACAGCTTGTATTGTTAATATAACTGGTGGAAACTCTATGGGACTTTTTGAAGCAGAAGATGCTGTTGAAGTAGTTAGAGCTGTAGCTAATACAGATGTTAATATTATATTTGGTGCTGTTATTAATGAAGCATTAACTGATGAAATAGTAGTAACAGTAATCGCAACAGGATTTGAAGATTCAACTGAACCACTTTATAGATCAATTGAAGGAGAAAAAAAGGTAGCACAACCTGTTATAGAAGAAACTCCTGAAGATGATTCTTTAGAGATGCCAGCATTCTTAAGAAATAGAAATTATTAGAAGAGTATTAACTCTTCTTTTTTTTATTAAAGAATGTTATACTTATTATAATTGGAGAACAAATATGAAACATATAAAGATTATAATACTGTTTATAATGACACTATTTTTACCAATACTGATAAAAGCTAGTAGTAACTTTAATGACGGTATAAAAATAGCAAATGACTATTATAATAAATTTGATAATCATGATGCATATTTAAGAAATGATACAGGTAGTTCATATTATAATTATGTAAGTGGTGTATCTAAAAAAGAGTCTGGTTTTATAACTGGAGGATTTTTAAGTGAACAAGAATATCTTATAACAAATACCAATAATAATTCATATTTAGCTCCAGGAATAGAATATTGGTTAATAGATGGAAAGAGATTATATTTTGTTCTTTCTAATACAAATATTAAACAAGGAACATCAGGAGTAAGAGTAACAGAATTTACTAAACATAATGTAAAAGTAAATGGAAAAGGTACATATACTAATCCATGGTATTTTAGTGGTATATATAAAGTGACTGCTAGAAGTTCCGATTTATCAATGGGAAAGATAGAACCTGGATATGAAGTTCAATATGCTGATATGAATGGAAGTGTAGATATTAAATATATATCTACAAGTGGATACACATATGATAAAATTGTATGTTCAAGTGGACAAACAAATAAAATAAGTGATGGTTTAATAAGAGTAAGCAATATAAATCAAAATGTAGATTGTACATTATATTTTGATACAAATACATATGTAGTAGCTTTTAATAAAAATGATAGTCGTTTAAATGGAACAATGGCTGATCAAACACATATTATTGACCAACATAAAAAATTAAGTAAAAACAATTATCAAAAAACAGGTTATCATTTTGTAAATTGGTCAAGAAAATCAGATGGTTCAGGTGAAAAATTTATAGATGAACAAGATGTAATAAATTTAACAAGAAATAATGGTGAAATAATAAATTTATATGCAAATACTGCACCAAATCAGTATGGTCTTGATATAAATGGTGACTATAATAATTATGGTAAAAATTATAATGATGGTTCACATATAAAATCATTTGATTTAAAAATAGTAAGTGAATCCGGAAAAGTGTTATATGAAGCAACTAATATATTAGATTATTGTTCAGTTGGAACTTGTACTAATATAAAAGGTGAATATAATGCAACATATTATATAACAAATGTTAAATATAGAGATCAATATAAATATGATGATAGCTCATTAAGAAATGATTCTTCTCAAAACGAATCTAATTTAGAAATATTAACTGATACTGGTACTAAATTTGCATTTAAACATACACATCCAGGTGATATATGGTTTTCAATTAATACTGTTAAAGTTGAACCAGAACCTGAACAAGAACCAACACCACAAAATCCTGAACCAGAAAAGCCTAAAACATGTTCTACAGGATATTATTTAGATAAAGAAAGTAATGAATGTAAACCAATAACATATGGAATTAAATATGTAATGGAGACTGATGAAACATGTACTACATGCCCAACAGAAGCTGTATATGATGAAACATTTAAAATAACTAAACCTGTTAAAAAAGTAAAAGTAAACTACAGTGTTGCCTCAGGAATAAATGTCGATTATGAAGATGCAACTGTTGGTAAAGGTGGAGGAAATATAAAATATCCTTTCGGAGGATGGACTATTACTAATATGGATAGTACAACTCACTATATTAATAAGGATGCAACAAATGAAACGGAATTATATGAAGTTAGAGCAACTAAATATAAAAATTTAAAAAGTACAAAAACACCAAAAGAAAAAAATAAAGTTAAATTTGAATCAACTTATGATGAATTAAATCTTTCACTTCCATCATTAGAAAAAGATGGTTTTGATTGTAAATGGAATACATCTGATATAAGTGGTATAACTGAAATAAGCTCTGGTGGAGAAGTAACAATTAATAATTTAAAAGAAGTAACATTTACAGCAAAGTGTATTGAATTAAATCCTATTACACATCAATTTGTATTTAGACCAAAAGATAAAATATGTAAAAGTAAGAAAAACTGTGATAAATTAATAAAAGTTTCAAATAATATTACTTATGAAGCAAAAAATGATAAAAAAGATATATATATTACAATTCCAAAAAATAAGAACTGGAAGATTGAATTTTATGTATCAGGAGAATTAGAAACGGTTTCTAAAACTGCCATAGACATTCATGTTGTTGGTGGCGGCGGAGGCGGAGGCGGTTCTAATGAAGAATTTCGTGCTGGTGGCGGAGGTGGTGGCTATACAAAAACGTGTGATAATAAAACTTTAGCTGCTAGTACAAAGTATACTATTCAAGTAGGAGCAGGTGGTTCTGGTGGTGAAAAGGTAACATCTAGTTCTGTTGGCAATAATGGTTCTGATGGAGAAAGATCATTATTTAAAAAAGTAGGAGCAGATAATAATCTATGTTCTGCAAATGGTGGTCATGGAGGTAAAAGCAATCCACCATCTGATAATGAACACTTAGGACATGGTGGTTCTGGAGGATCTGGTGGTGGAGGATCTGGAGTTGGTTGGGAATTTGAATGTTCAACATCAGGACATGGAGGTAAAAATGGTAATGATGGAAAATCAACTATAAGAAATTACGGGACAGGAGCTTCATTCAACAATGGTGGTTCAGGACAAGGAACAACAACTAGAGACTTTAGTGAAACAACAGGGATATTAAGAGCTGGTGGTGGCGGCGGTCGTAACGGAGCAGATTATTGTTCTGGTGAAGCAGGAAATGGTGGAAAAGGTGGCGGCGGCCAAGGCGGATATTATGAAAGAGGCCTAGAATGCAAAGATGAAAATAAAGCAATTGCTGGAACTGATCACTTTGGTGGTGGCGGTGGAGCAGGTGCTGGTTCTGGTTCTTGTGGAGCTGGTAAAAGAGGCGGATCGGGAATAGTAATAATAAGAAATAAAAGATAATAGTTTATTTTTAATAATAATAGCAATCTTAATTACTGAATCAGGTGAAAGTTATAATTTTGATTTCACAGTTAGTACTAAACAAGTAAAAAATAAAGTTTTAAGCAAATATAAAGTAGAAAAAATATTAAATTATTCATGTGAGGCACCTGAATGTGCTGGTGGACAATTATTACTTAAAGATGGTTCTAAGAAAAAAGTTGGAAATATATTTCCTGATGAATAATTAAAATTGTAATTAATAAAATAAAAAGGTATAATGTTTTTTATAAAGCATATGCTTTTTTATTGCAATAAAAGGATGTGATTGGATGTTAAGAAAACTATTTAAAAGTGTTAGAGAATATAAAAAAGTATCTATTTATTCAATAGTATTTATTATTTTAGAAGTATTAATGGAAGTAATAATTCCATATATTATGGCTAAACTATTAGATGATGGAATAAATGCAGGAAATATAGAAGTAATTCAAGATTGTGGTGCTTCTTTAACAATAGCTGCTGTTCTATCATTAACTTTTGGAGTACTTGCTGGTATTTTTGCATCAAAAGCAAGTAGTGGTTTTGCTAAAAACTTAAGACATGACATGTATTATAAAGTGCAAAACTATTCATTTTCAAATATAGACAAGTTTTCAACATCAAGTATAATTACAAGATTAACAACAGATGTATCAAATGTACAAAATGCATATCAAATGTTAATAAGAATAACTGTAAGAGCACCATTAATGTTATTATTTTCACTTTTTATGGTAATATATATTAACACAAAAATGTCTATTATTTTCTTAGTATTTATTCCAATACTAGGATCAATATTATTCTTAATTGGTAAAAAAGCTCATCCTCTTTTTGAAAGCGTATTTAAAACATATGATGATTTAAATAATAATGTTCAAGAAAATGTTAGAGGTATAAGAGTAGTTAAGTCATTTACAAGAGAAGAATATGAAAAAGAAAAATTTTCTAAAGTATCTTCTCTAATATATAAAAAATTTGTTAAAGCAGAAAAAGTAATTACATATATTAATCCTGCTATGCAACTAAGTATGTATACTTGTATAATATTAATTTCTTATTTTGGAACTAGATTAATAACAGTAGGAGAACTAACAACTGGACAGTTAACTAGTATGATATCTTATGGTGGAACAATTCTTGCAAGTTTAATGATGATATCTATGGTATATGTAATGCTTACAATGGCTATTACTTCTGCAGAAAGAATATGTGAGATATTAGATGAAAAAGAAGAGTTTTCATCACCAGAAAATGCTATTAAAGAAGTTAAAAATGGAGATATTAAATTTAATAATGTTTCATTTGCATATTCAAAAAAATCTGAAAAGAAAGTCCTTAAAAATATAAATCTAGAAATTAAAAGTGGAGAAGTTATTGGAGTATTAGGATCTACTGGTAGTGGTAAATCATCATTTATAAACTTAATTAGTAGACTTTATGATGTAACATCAGGAGAAGTATTAGTTGGTGATGAAAACGTTAAAAACTATGATTTAAAAGCACTTAGAGATAGTGTAGCAGTAGTACTTCAAAAGAATGTATTATTTAGTGGAACAATAAAAGATAATTTAAGATGGGGAAATAAAAAAGCAACTGAAAAAGAAATGGATGAAGCATGTAAAATAGCATGTGCTGATGAATTTATTAGTACATTAGAAGAAAAATATGATTATGTTTTAGAACAAGGAGCTAATAATTTAAGTGGTGGTCAAAAACAAAGATTATGTATAGCAAGAGCACTTCTAAAGAAACCTAAAATATTAATACTAGATGATTCAACAAGTGCTGTTGATACAAAAACAGATTCTAAGATAAGAAACGCATTTAAAACATATATTCCAGAAGTAACAAAAATAATAATTGCTCAAAGAGTAGCTTCAGTTGAAGAAGCAGATAAAGTAATAATTTTTGATAATGGAAAAATAGTTGCTTTTGATACACCAAAGAATTTATTAAAAACAAATAAGATATATCAAGAAATATATAATTCACAAAAGAAAGGAGAGTAATTATGTCAGAAACTAGAAAACTACCACCAGGACCAAGAGGAAGAATAACTGGACCAGTTGGTAAATTTAATAAAGATTCATTTAAAAGATTATTAAAATATATGAAAAAATATAAAATATCTTATATTATAGTAATCATATGTATAATAATTAACTCTCTAACAACAGTAGCTAGTCAAGTATTTCTAAAATCACTTATTGATAATTATATAACACCATTAATAGGACAAGAGCATCCAATATATACAGAATTAATACACTTTTTAGGTGTAATGGCAATCATATATTTAACTGGAGTAGCAGCAACATTTATTTATAACAGATTGATGATATTTGTATCACAAGGAATATTAAAAGATATAAGAGATGATATGTTTAATCATATGCAAACTCTTCCACTTTCATATTTTGATAGAAACTCACATGGAGATATAATGAGTAAATATACAAATGATACAGATACATTAAGACAAATGGTATCTCAATCAATGACAAGTTTAATTCATAGTGTACTTACTATGATAGCTACTTTTGTAAGTATGTTAGTTTTAAATTATAAATTAACATTATTTGTAGTAATAGGTTTAATTATAATGATATTTATATCTAAGAAAATAGTAGTTGCTTCAGGAAAATATTTTATGAAACAACAAGATTCTCTTGGAGCAATAAATGGATATATAGAAGAAATGATTGAAGGACAAAAAGTAATAAAAGTATTTACTCATGAAGAAGAAGCAAAAAGAGATTTTGATAAATTAAATGAAGAACTATTTAATAATTCTGCTAAAGCAAGTGCTCTTGGTAATATAATTGGACCAGTAACTCACAATATTGGAAATATATTATATGTAGTAGCTGCTTTTGTAGGAGGAATACTTGCTATTAAAAGTGGAACATTCACATTAGGAGCAGTAGCAGCATTCTTAACATTACTTAGAAGTTTTACAAATCCAGTTATGCAAATAACATCACAAGTTAATTCAATAGTAGTTGCACTAGCCGGAGCAGAAAGAATATTTGCTCTTATGGATGAAAAAGAAGAAGAAAATGATGGAAAAGTAAGACTAGTATTTGTTAAAGAAGAAAAAGGTAAAATAATAGAATCTAAAAACTATACTGGCTCATGGGCATGGAAGAAAGATGATGAATTAATTCCATTAAAAGGTGATGTTAGAATGAATAATGTTCACTTTGGGTATGATAAAGGAGTAGAAGTAATTCATGATGTTTCATTATATGCAAAACCTGGTCAAAAAATAGCATTTGTTGGTTCAACGGGCGCAGGAAAGACAACAATAACAAATCTATTAACAAGATTTTATGATATTGATAGTGGAACTATTTATTATGATGGAATAGATATAAAAGAAATAAATAAAAAAGATTTAAGAAAGAGTCTTGGAATGGTTCTTCAAGAAACAAATTTGTTTACTGGAACAATAAAAGAAAATATTAAATATGGTAATTTACATGCAACTGATGAAGAAGTAATAAAAGCCGCTAAAATGGCAAATGCACATGAATTTATTGAAATGTTACCAGAAGGATATGATACAGTTATAACTTCTAATGGAGCAAATCTATCACAAGGACAAAGACAACTACTTTCAATCGCAAGATGTGCTGTTTCAAATCCACCAGCAATGATACTTGATGAAGCAACATCATCAATAGATACAAGAACAGAAAAAATAGTACAAGATGGAATGGATAAATTAATGAAAGATAGAACAGTATTTGTAATCGCGCATAGACTTTCAACAGTACAAAATGCTAAAGCTATAATGGTACTAGAAAAAGGTAAAATTATTGAACGTGGAGATCATGATGATTTGATAAAACAAAAAGGTAAATATTACGAGTTATATACTGGTAAATTTGAATTGGATTAAAAGAAGATATTATTCTTCTTTTTTCTTTTTATAAATGATATAATTATACTAAAGAGGAATATGTTAAATGAACAAAAATAAACTATTTAAAACATGTTTAATACTATTAGTGATTTTATTACCGATTTTTATTCATGCAACTAAACAAGAATATGATAGTTCTAAATCTTTTGCTAATAATTACTATACAAAATTTAATACTCCAGAAAAATATTTAAGGTTTAGTAATTATTATATTTATGATGGTTCACTAAAATCAGAAATTGGATTAACAAAAGGTGGTTTATTATCAATATATGAATTTAAAACAACACTAAATGGTAAAAGTAATCCATCATATTCATATTTATTTGATGGTACATCATATTGGGCAGCAAATAATAGAGCAATTTATGATGATCCAAGTTTAGTATTTAATAAAGTATCAGATATATATGATGTAAAAGTAACAGAATATACAAAACATAATATTAAAGTAAAAGGTATTGGTACTTATGACAATCCATGGATATTTATAAATAAGTATAATGTTTATGTTACTAGTACTGGTAATGGAAACGTTGAAGTAAAAGATAAAACAAAAATAGTTAATAATAATCAAACAGAAGAAGTTTATGAAGGAGAAAATGCAGTATTTGATTTAACACCAGATAATGGTTTTGTATATCATTATGATAATTGTGGTATTACTTCGAAAGTAGAAGATAATGTATTAACCATTTCAAATGTATCAAACAATATTAATTGTATGGTTACATTTAAAGAAGATAATAGTGCAATTGTTCTTCCAACACCTAAGAAAACAGTTAATACAAAATTACTTGGTGATACAGAAAGAACATTTTCAAATCCAAAACCAACACAAATATTTCAATTACAAAATATGGGCTTTTTTAAAGATTCAGAATTTACCGAAAGATTATCTATGATAGTAGTTCCATATAGAAGAGGATGGACATTTAATGGTTACTACATAAATGAAATAAAAGAAAGTAATAAGTTAGTTAGTGGTTATACATATGTAAAAGGAAAAACTAATTATGATAGTCAAATGACAACTAATTATACTTTAGTAAGTGGAAGACCAGAAATAAAATATTCTATTGTACAAAATCAATATACAGTTACATATAATGCTGATGGTGGAAACAATGGACAACCAATAAGTTCACTAGTAATATTTGAAAGTGATATACCTACAGTAATAAAATTACCAACAAAAGCAGGAAGCATTTTTGATGGATATTATACTGCTAAAAATGGTGGTAAATGTTCAGATTGTTATGAATCACAATATTATAAAGCAGTAAAGAAAGAGACAGATACAAGATATGTAGGAAGCGCAGAACCAATAAATGTATGGAACGAAGATGCAAATACTACTTTATATGCGAAATGGAAACTATGCAGTGTTGGACATTATTGCCCAGGAGATAATGGAGAACTAGAGTGTCCACCAGGAACATATCAAGATGAAGAAGGAAAAACAACATGTAAGCCATGTCCAAAAGGGTCATATCAAAATTTACCTGGTCAAAAGAGTTGTAAGTTATGCACTTCAGGAACATATCAAAACGAAGAAGGACAAACAACTTGTAAGAATTGTCCATCAGGAACAATTAGTGGAAATGGTGCAACATCATGTGCTTCTAGTACTTCAACAATTGCATATGACGGATGTAAAGCTCATCCTTATAAAGTGGCACAAACAGGAAATTATAAAATTGAATTATGGGGTGCTCAAGGATATGGTGGTTATAGTAATAAATATGGTGGTTTAGGAGCATATACATCAGGAACAATTCATTTAGAAAAAGATACAACGTTATATTTCTACATAGGTGCTGCAGGAACATCAGAAGGAGCTGCAACATGTAATGGCGGTGGAAAAGCAGATGGATGGATTGCTGGTGGTTCCGGCGGTGGAGCAACAGATGTAAGATTAGTTAAAGGCGAAGTAGAGAGAAAGAATTGCTTCGAATATTATGAAACACTAACCGATTTAATTAATGATAATCCGAAAGAAAAATGTTTGACAGTAATACCTGCATGGAAAGATGAAGATTCTTTAAAATCTCGTATTATGGTAGCTGCAGGCGGTGGCGGTTCAGGTGCTGATGGTATAAAAGGTGGAGATGGTGGAACATTTAAAGGAAAAGATGCAACTGGAGCCGGTGCTGGAAGAGGTGGAACTCAAGTAGAAGGTGGAGGAATAACTTCGAAACAATATTGGGGTAATAGTGGTGAATTTGGCTTTGGCGGCGGTGGATCAGAAAACACTAATAAAGACAGTAACCAATATAAAGGTGGCGGCGGTGGCGGTGGCTACTATGGTGGCGGTGGTGGTTCAGGTGCTGGATGTGGCGGCGGTGGATCATCATTTATATCTGGAAGAAAAGGATATATAGCTATAAATAAAAATGGAAAGCCAAAATGTTCTGAAGGCGATGAAGCAAGTGTAGAATGCGCAACACACTATTCAAAAATGACATTTACTAATGCATCACATGAATCAGGAGTAAATGAAGGAAATGGAAAAGTAAAAATAACATTTCTTGGCTCATAATTATATAAATAAAAAGAAGATATTCTTCTTCTTTTTTTATATAAAAAATGATATACTTATAACATAATAGAGTAATAGAGGTGTGGTATGAAAGCAATTGATGTTATTGAGAAAAAAGCTAGTGGACAAATACTAAATTATGAAGATATTAAATATATGGTTAATTCTTACGTTAAAGGAAAAATAAGTGATAAAACTATGTCTGATTTTCTATGGTTAATTTATAATAACGGATTAACTATAGAAGAAACAATTAATTTAACAGATGTAATGATCAATAGTGGAGAAACAATAGACTTATCTTCTTTAGGTAAACCAGTTGTTGATAAACATTCAACAGGTGGTGTAGGAGATAAAATAACATTAATAGTTTCACCAATAGTCGCAGCAGCTGGAGTATGCGTACCAAAAATGAGTGGAAGAGGTTTAGGATTAACTGGAGGAACAGTTGATAAATTAGAAAGTATTCCAGGTTATAAATTAAATTTAAGTAAAAAACAATTCTTAGATGAATTAAAACATGTTGGTTGTGCAGTAATATCTCAGAGTGAAAAGATAGCAGTTGCTGATAAAAAAATATATGCTCTTAGAAACGAAATCGGGGCAGTAGATTCTATACCTTTAATAGCAAGTTCAATAATGTCTAAAAAGATAGCTAGTGGAAGTGATACCATTGTAATAGATTTAAAAGTAGGAAAAGGAGCTTTTATGAAAAACATAAAAGAAGCTACTCGTCTTGCTAAAACAATGGTTAAAATAGGTAAACATTATAATAAAAAAGTAGTTTGTACATTAAGTGATATGAATATACCATTAGGTAGAAATATAGGTAATGCATTAGAAGTAAGAGAAGCAATGAACTTCTTTGCTGGAAAACATGATAAAAGATTATATGAATTATCAGTATATATTTCAGCATTAATGATTAGTACAGCAAAAGGAATATCATTTAGAAAATCAAAAGAAATAGTACTTAATTTATTAGAAAATGGATATGCAAAAACAATATTTTATAAATGGATAAAATATCAAGGTGGAGATTTAACTAAATTAAAAGAAAAAGCTAAGAAGTTTATTGTTACAAGTGAAGAAAGTGGATATGTAAATTCAATAGATTCAAATAAAATAGCTCAAATAGTATTTGATTTAGGTGCAGGAAGAGTTAAAAAGACAGATAAAATTGATTATGCAGTAGGACTTGTATTAAATAAACAATTAGGTGAAAAAGTATATAAAGGAGAATCATTAGCAGTTATATACTACAATAAAAAAGTACAAGACATGGAAAAGAAAGTATTAGATGCATTTAAGATAGATAAAAAGAAAAGACAAGTTAAAAAGATTATTATTAGTACTATAAAATAATTAATATCATAAATAACAGAATAGGAAGGTATATCTATGAGAAAATATAAACTATTATTAATTATATTCGCTTTATTATTAATACCTATAGTTATATTTGCTGAAGAAGAAAAATATAGTAATGCAATTAAAACAGCAAATAACTATAATACAAAATTCAATACATTTAGTAGATATTTAAGATTTAGTGACAAATATGGATTTAATGGTTCACCATATAAAGATATTAATTTTACTAAAGGTGGATTATTATCAAAAACAGAATTTGATATAACAATGAATGGTTTTGCAACTTCATCATATTCATATTTATATGAAGGAATGGATTATTGGACAATGACAAAAAATGATGGGAAGTATTATGTAATAAGTGATAATCCAGAATATGAAAGCATAGAATCTAAACATAATACAAAAGTAACAGAATATGCAAAACATAAAAGCAAAGTAAAAGGTATTGGTACTTTTGATAATCCATGGATATTTATAGGAAAATATAATGTAATAGTAAAAGCAGGAACTGGTGGAAAATTAGATAATAAAGTAAAAGTAGAAAAAGAAGTTTACGATGGTGAAACAGTCACAATAGAAATTACTACTGAAAATGGATATTTATATGATAATAATGATTGTGGAATAATAGCGAAATTAAATGGAAGCAAATTAACTCTTGAACATATAGATAGAGATATTGAATGTACAGTAACATTTAAAGAAAATAAATATGCTTTGTCATTGCCACAACCATATAGAGAAGTAAAAACAAAATTTCCACATAAGATTGAACCTTGTTGTTACTTTAGTACTCCAGATCCACAAAATTTCTTTTCACAATATAATATAGGTTATTTTAAAGATGAAAATTATAAACAAGTACTATCTATAATAAAACCACCATATAGAGAAGGATGGGAATTTAAGGGATACTATGTTAATGAAATAAAAGAAGAGAATAGATTAGTATTTGGATATGATTATAAAACAAGAAAAAGTAATCCAAATCTTACAGTTAATTTTACAACTAGTAAAACATTAATAAAGAAAAACGATAAAACAGATAAAATAATAGCAGATATTGCTCCAAGAAAGTATATAGTTACATTTGATTTTACTGGAGGTAAAAATGGAACAACTTCTCTACAAGTAACATATGATTATGATATAGATAAAATAACAGCACCAGTAAGAGAAGGATATGTATTCTTAGGATATTGGACACAAAAAGATGGAAATGGAACGCAATACTACGATGGTGATGGAAATTCAACTCATGTTTGGGAAATAGATGAAGATAATCCAAAATTATATGCCCATTGGAAAATATGTACAAAAGACTATTATTGTCCAGGAGATAATGTAGAACATAAATGTCCAATTGGATATGGAACAGAAACAACTGGAACAATACATTGTAACCAATGTAGATATTGGGATCCATGTAATTATACAACTCAAGAATGTAGATATGGTTGTGATTGGTGTCCAGGTCAAGATTTGGGAGGTTATACTGATTATGTAAGATGTATGAATTATTGTGCATATTCATGTTCTGGTACTCGATGTATAAAACCAGGAGGATACTGCAATTGTAGCAGTTGCCATCATAAAGAAACTGTTTGTCATGGAGCATGGATATATAACACTACATGTACAGATGCTACAGTATATACTGTTAATTTAAATAAACAGGGGGCAGATGATACAAGCGAAGGAACATCATCTTATACTGTCTCATATTATGGAACAAATCCAGTAACAAGTGTAACAACAGTAAGTTTACCTAAGAAAAAAGGATATATATTTGAAGGATATAGAGTAAAAAGTGATGGAACTGGAACTAAAATAATAGATAGAAATATAGAATATTCAACATCATTTGACTCAAATAAAACATATACTTCAGAACAATATAATAGTTTAATAAGTATTAATGGTTTAATTATTCAAAAAGATATTAAATCAAAAGCAACATTAAACAACAATAAATATACAATATATATTAACTGGAAAGCATGTGAAAAAGGAAGCTATTGTCCAGGAAATAATAAAGAATATTTATGTGATGTTGGACATTATCAAAATGAAAAAGGAAAAACATCTTGTAAAGAATGTAATGCTGGAACTTACTCTCCAGATGAAGGAAGAGAAACATGTCTTGACTGTTCTAAAAATACATATCAAGATTTAAAAGGACAATCAGTATGTAAGCCTTGTGCAACAGGATATAAGAGTGGGGTAAAAGCTACTAAGTGCGATCCGATAACGTATAAAGTTAAATATAATGCTAATAGTGGTTCTGGAACAATGACAGATTCAACTCATACGTATGATACAGCTAAAGCATTAACTGCAAATTCATTTACAAAAACTAACCATGATTTTATTGGATGGAATACAAAAGAAGATGGAACTGGTACAGCATACACAGATAAACAATCAGTTAAAAATTTAACAACTACAGATGGAGCAACAATTAATTTATATGCACAATGGAAATCACGTAGTTCATTTGAATTTAAATATACAGGTACATTTGCATATAAAGATGGAAACGCTTCAGAAGTAACAAAAACAAATGCAAGTGTTCAATTAAAAGAAGCAACATGGCAAGTAAAATTCTTAACATCAGGAACATTGACAGTTACATCAATTTCTAGTAACATTGATGTATTCTTAGTCGGTGGCGGTGGCGGTGCCGGCGGTTGTGGAACAACAAGAGGCGGCGGTGGCGGCGGTGGTGGATACACAACAACTCAAACGAACTTTTCTATATCAAACACATCATATTCTGTAACTATAGGTTCTGGTGGTGGATGTGGTGGTAATGGTGGATCAAGTTCAGCATTTGGATATACTGCTAATGGTGGTGGAGCTGGAGCTGCATACTCTAATGGTAGAGGTGGAAACGGAGGCTCTGGTGGTGGAGGCAACTTTGGTGGCAATGGTTACCCATCTCCTGAGGGTGCAGGTGGATCAAATGGTAGTAGTGGTCAAGACGGTAGAGTTAGAACATACGCATCTAATGGTAATATAAATGAATATAATAATGGTGGTTCTGGATGCAGTACTAACGGCGGATGCAAAATAAATGGTAGCAAATGTTATAATACAAGAGCATTCTGTGAATCTAGCGGAGAATTATACGCAGGTGGAGGAGCAGGATTTGATCACGAATACTGTGGCGTAGGTGGAGCTGGCGGTGGAGCTGGATCTGGCCAAAGTGGTTGGTGTGTTTGTGGTTGCCCTGGAAGAGCAGTGGCCAATAAAGGTGGCGGTGGAGCACAAAGTGGTGGATCATCAGGTATAGTAATCATTAGAAATAAAAGATAATAATTAAAAATATTGATTGTGTTCAATCAATATTTTTTCTTTTAATATATTAATTATAATGCTAAAATTATAATAAATGATGAATATGAAAATAAGTTATTAATAGTAATTCTTTTAATTTTTCCTATATTATTAAATGCAAGTGCATTTAATAATGCTGTTGATATAGCAAATAAGTATTATAATAATTTTGATAGTTATGAAAGTGACTTAAGACTACTAAATAGTGTAACATGGGAAGAAAACGCAAATAAAAAATACTATATATACAAAAAGAAATAAATCTTTAAAACAAGTAAATAGAGAAAGAAAAAGTAAAAAAACTTCATTAATCAATAATGAAGTTTTTATTTTACTCTTTTCATAACTAAATATTCTTCATAAGTAGCATTAGATTCATATATATCTTTAGCTTCTTCAAC
>JAEEGL012925279.1_pt1 | contig 14883 bp, 8 predicted proteins | sample 9134231 | NCBI WGS metagenome assembly JAEEGL01 (sample SAMN16246548, study PRJNA631951) | gut metagenome | biome: gut microbiome; feature: rumen; material: fiber-attached | host: Bos | place: Iran: Karaj | collected 2018-10
GATTACGGCTACAATAGAACATACACAACAGAAGCACTAATCAATAATAGTGAGTCTAATCCAACACTAGCAAAGACCGATTCTGATGATATAGAGCTTGCAGTAATGCACTCAAACAAATATAGTCATTATGTAGTGTTTACAGATTTAGGTGTTGCAGACTTTATTGTAAAAGATGATGACATTTCATGCTTATGTGACTCGTCAAATGATATGAATAAGTGGTTTGAAGAAGTATCAAACAGAGTTCAATTAAAGCTACCAAACTTTAATGCAAACAATCATATCATTAGAGATGATGTTGCTAACATTCAGAATTTTAAGTACGACATTGTTACTATGCATGTACCTGGGGTTATTACGATTGACTCAGTAGACAACAATGATCCAGAGTATCAGGTGCATATAGCATTAAAAGATGAGTTTGGATTCTTACCATTGAATAGAGTATTGGGTTGCATTAAACTGTACGCTTCAAGCGATAAGAAAGGTATTGATGACTTTAGAAGATTTATCAACAGATACTTTGACATTGTGCAATAGCATGGCATAGTGATTATATGCTGTGAAGCTTAGTTGGTATCAAATTATCAACTAAGCTTTCGTTGTATTTGGAGGATAATATGGCCGCGTTGGGTGAAGACGGTAGAACGCCTGCATTAGTAGCAGACACATTAGCAGAGAATCTACTTAAAGGTATATACGGATTTTTAGAAAGAGGCATACGTGATCAAGGCGCTAGGGGCGATAGAAGAACTGATGAGATTATAGATACTATCGTAGACTCTACAACCAGGCGTAGTAAAGCGTCTGAAGCAAATAGCCGTGCTGTAGATAAAGCACTGAAAGATATTTTGGGCAATCAAGATCGCAGTGAGTCAAGCTCTAAAAAAGATCGTGCTACACAGAAAGCACTGTTTGGAAAAATTGAAAAGAATACAAATGGTCTTAAAGATGCATTGTCAAAGTTTGGCAATAAAATAGTTAGTGCGTTAGGTACGTTAAAGAACTTTCTAACACCTTATTTAACAAAGACAGTTAATGCGCAAATGGAATTGCAGAAGATGATGCGATTAAACAATCTAACGTCTTCACAAAAAGCTGCAGTTAATAGGGTTGCTTCATCTTCAATTGACATTGCAAAAAGATTTGACGTAAACCTAGGTATGGATGAAGTATCACAATACCTAGGTGAGTTAGTTGCAGCAGGTAAAGATATTGAATTAATGGGTGAAGAACAGGCCGCCGCATATGCTGCAATGCGGTCACGCGGTATTGACGACGCAAAAGCATATACTTTAGCAATGAGCGCAAGCTCTAAAGATATTCAAAGGATGACACGCGCTATCGGTGACCCTGCGGTACGTGCTGGTTTGGTTGGCGCTATTAATAGTATGGAAGACTACGAACTCGCGGTTGGTGGCATTGGGCGCAATATAGATACTTTGACTAGAGGCGCACAGGCGGCAGCTAGAACATTAGGAACTACAGCAATAGCAAGTGGTGATGCCGCAAAGATGATACAGCAGGCTGCGTACCAACAATCAGGTCAGTGGGAAAAAGTTGATGGTAGCATTGCTATAATGACAAGTAATGCTGAAGGTTCTGTCGAAAGTATCTTTGAGACATTTCGCGATAACGCAATGGCAATGGATGACACTCAACGGCGACTATTGGGTACTTCAGGTGACGCATTCTTAAATATAGCTGCAAATGCTAGTGCAGACTTGGAGATGATGGCTGCCAAAGGAAATGCAACTAGACGGAATATACGTACTGACGAGCAGAATAGACAGGCAAGCGCATTAAACACAAAAGATGGCAAAATGCAGCAAACTGTCGATAAAATTTACAATAAGTTAGATAGAATGACAGGTGGTGCCTTAGGTAGAATAAGTCAGAGACTAGACGAATTATTTGGCGGACAGGTAAATATACTTGACGTTATTCCTGCCGCAATAGCAGGCGTTGTAGGTGTTCTTAAACTCATGCCATTTGGCGATGGCGTCCTTGGCACTGTAATTAAGGGTGCATTATTATTAGGCGGGTCTGAACTACTTAAAGATGAGAAGTTCAAATCAGCGATGCAGCCTATTATAGATTCAATAACAAAGATATTACCTAGTGACGTACTAGACATACTTAGAAGCGTTGGCTCAATTATAAGTGATTTATTTAGTATAGTAAAGCCACTGTCAGAGCCAATCAGAAAGTTTGCTGTATGCGCACTTGATAAGATAAGCGACGCTATTAAACCAGTATCAGATAAGATGTCAGAGATGTCTGGCAAAATGAGCGATAGTAACGCATCTCTTAACGACATGGCACCAAACCTCTTATCTGGTATAGGTAATATGATAGCTGATGGGGCTTCATCGTTTATTCATGGCGTTGGCAATGCAATTAAGAGTGTAGTAACATTTTTAAGAGATAATATGCCACAAATAAAGACATTCTTCCATGATACTTTAGTGCCTGCACTAAAAGACTTCTTTGGAATGCTAAAAGAAATAATACCTATACTATGGACTGATGTAGTAAGCCCGCTATTAACAGAATTAGGACCAGTTCTTAGTGACGCTTTACCACTAATTCTAGGTGGTGTATTAGTTGCTAAATTACCAGATCTTATAACTGGTGTAATACCAAAACTACTATCAGATTTAGGAGGTACACTAATAAAGACTGTACTTCCAAAGATAGTAGGTGCATTTTTAGCGCATCCAGCTATAGCTGCAGCAGTACTAGCAGTTGCTGCAATAGGTATAGGTGGTAAATGGCTATGGGATAGAAGTGAAGAACGAAGAAAGGCTAAAGTGGATGCTGAAGCATACTCTCAAGCAAGTCTTAAAACTTTGCTTGCAGGTGATGACTACATTAAAGCTAGAGAAAAGTATGGCGAAAATGCACCAGAGACAATTGAATTAAGAAGGATTTATGAAAACACGATTTCAGAGAAAGAACAAAAACGAATAGAGGCTAGATCATCGCAGGCAGTTGCACAGTTAAATGATAAAGATGCGAAAGAGTTTATTGATTTACTGAACAGCGGTGCCGTTCAGGCTATGAATGACGCTAAAGATCAGTACGAAAGAGTACGAAATATGAAAGGTGCAACCGATGCACAGATAGAACAAGCAGAGAGGGATTATTTAGTAGCCCAAGCTAAAGTCTATTCAGCCGCATATAATGCACAATCTAAGACCGATACTTTTTATGATACAGGAGATTTTGATAAGCAGATAGCCGAGGATTCTATCGAGCAAATTAAAGAAAATATACAAAAGATGCGGCAAAGTGCTGACACAGCAGGTGCTCTTTGGGTTGCACAGATTAATGGCTTAATTTCAGATAAAGACATCAAGTCTCTTTCAGAAGGCATGGGAAACAATACACTATTAAATGCTCAGTATGATGTAAATCAAAAGGCAATAAAAGATATTCTAGGCGGGCTAAATAAAGATGAACTATACGCTATTACAGAACGACTTAAAATATCAGGTGTTACTAAAGAGTCAACTCAAGAAGATTTGATGCAGAAGATAATAGATTCTGGTATTACTAGTGATAAACTAGTTAGCGATGTTGCATCATTAATGCCTGTATTTGATCAAATGAAAAAAGAGTCAGCTGAGTCAAAGAAATTAATGGACGCTATTCAGATTAGAATAAGTGAGAAAGGCGTTAGTATAGATGATAAAGCTATAAAAGAACTTGCTGAGCAATTAGGTATTACAAATAGAGATATCATTGATAATATGATTCAGCAATATGTGCCTGTTGAACAAATTAGCACTGTTGCAGACAGTGCAACTGATCAGGCAATAGCCGGTTTTGCAGAGAGTATTAGTACTACTGCTAATGACTATAACAAGCAGGTTAATAACATTCCTAAGAATGCACACGGTAAGTTAGCAACTAGTGCAGAGCTAGGCATTTATGGTGAAGACGGCCCAGAGCTAATCTTGCCATTAACAAAGCCAGATGATATGAGTAGACTAATCAAGCAGCTGTCTCCGTCACAGAAAGATGCACTATTTAACGCCATTCTACAGGAAGCACGTTTCCTTAAGGTAAATGAGCGCAATACTCAAAACAGTTTACTCAGTTTACCAATAGAGGCTCTAATAGATCTAAAGAAATACCTACATGAAATATATGACGAAGCTTGGGCTAACACTTTATCGGATTATATAGATCATGATTTTATACCTAAGGCAAAAGATCGTGATAAAAATACCAGTAAAGTTAAAAGCGGCACCTCTGCAGCTGATTTAGTAATCCAATTTGCAAGAGATCAGCTAAACAAACCGTACTCAATTAGTGACGACGGCTTTGTATGCAATACTTTAGTTCATGCTGCCTATAAAGCTGCAGGTCTTTTAAAGGGATGGGGTTTAGGCTACCACAATGTTACTAAATGGTTTACAAATGAGCCACGTTTACATAAGGTACCTCTATCAGAAGCAAAGCCCGGCATGATAGGATTCTCTAATCCTGGTAAAAATGGTATACCACAGCACATGGGAATCATTACAGAGAACGGAATGTGGATAAATGCTAGTGGATCTAATATTGGTCCTAACTGGGGTGCTGGCTTCAAAGCGTCACCTAACTCAAAAGGCGTCGTAGAAGTTGCAATGAATCGTACAAGTAAATCTGGTATGATGGATACTGCAGGATACATAGATGGTTTATTTGATCCAGCAACAGTGAAGTACCTTAAATCTAAGGAAGTCAATTTAGGTGTTGCTGACGGTATTTCAGTAGAAGGTGCTGGCGCGAAACAGCCTGTGTACACGTATAGTGAGTTTGATAAGTGGTTAGATAATCAGCTAAACCCATACCAGCAATTGTATAATAGAATATCTACTGAAAACGGGACAGGTGATACTGGTACGTTTACAGCGGCCGATCAATTAGTTCATACTGGTAGTAACGTTATTAAGTTTGGCAAAGCATGGTTAGAGCAAAAAGCTCTGTTTAATAGAGCAATGTCTATCGCAAGAGAGAAGTACCCAAGTGACACACAGTTACTACGTCTATATCAAGACTTTGTAACATCACAGCTTGAGAGTAAAGTATCTGATACTGATAATGACACTTCATTGGCTGCTGCATTGCACGAGATCATTAATCTATTGAAGGTCATGTCTAGGTCACAGACACGTCCTGTCGCAACTAGACCAGTGTCAAGGCCATTCGGTACTTAATATAGTTACAGATAAAGCAGCTATAAGTATGTTTATAGCTGCTTAATAAGAGGGTATAGTTATGATACAAATGCTAGAAAGCGAGCTTTCTTTAGGTGCAAAAAATGCACTAGTTCACTGGTTTAAGTATCTTGTATATTATAAAAGCGGCCTAGAGTTTAAAATAGAAACCCCAGCACCTAATTCTGTAGTGCCGCCTAGATATATAGCCGAACTAGATAGAGATCTATACAGTAAAGCTATCGCTTTACCTGAGTGCGGAAGCGTGTCATTGTCATATACAGACGATGCTTCGAAATTTAAGTATGGTAAATTTTCAGGTGGCGTAGTATACAGTACGTTTGATGGTGATATTGATGAAAATAACAAAGACGTTCAGGCACAAGAAGGCTGGTTAATAACAGACAGATCATCAGATGAGTATGCTTTATTCAAATCAGCTAATGGATCATACATTATAGCTATAAACACATTCACTCCAGAAGCAATCGTAAAAGACTTTACTCCGTTATACGATAAACTAAATGAGCAAATAAAGCACTATAACTCTGTAGTAGAAGACTCTATTAAGTATGATACTAAGCATGTTGGTGCGTTAGCTGCTAGTAAAAAGAATGCATTCTCTGATTTTATTACTGGGTTTACGAGACAAGAGTATGACATTATTGCTGGTAAAACACCTTCATCTACTTCAGACGCCATAAGTGAATCTATGAATAAGGCAAGGGTCTTATTATCAGAGGTTGATTCATTTGGTGAAACAGAGCTGTACCTTGCATGGCTTCTGTATATGCACACAACATTATTGTGGGAAGGCGCAGTTTTACGTGCAGAAGATATTAAGGCGAGAATAGAGGCGCTTTTAAATGAAAATGCAGGTTTATTTAATGTCTATCCTAAACAGATAGGTGCAAAAAATGCAAATGTTATTCGTAATAACGCTCTTCAAGAAGTACAAGCAATACTGTATGCTATACCAGATGGCGATATAAGTGAAGGGCGGCTAAATCAACATGCCAGCGGCGGATTAATAAATCATGGGATTGACCTTTTAGTAAGCTACCAAACGCCAGAGACTATTAACTATAATGCACAAGGTAATTATGAGTCTGTAATCACAAGAGGCTCACAACAGCCAATTCAGTATTATAACAATGCAGGCCAAATTGAACTATCATTCACACTTAAATGGCATATCGACGAGGTGAGAACTTTTGGTTTTAGAGGTGGCTTTGATATTGAAACATACAAGACATTACAAGATATCGCCGAGAGTGCTGAAAACTTAACAAGACCATGGACTACTGATGCAGGATCAAATAAGAGAAAGCTATGTTGTGTAATTTTACCAAGTATCTCGCGCATCGGTTATATAGTTGGTGCAAACATTTCATACTCTGGTGATATGACAGGTAGCCGTGCTGGTATCTTAAACACATCCACAACTGAATTCAAACAAGATACTGCTACAACTGCGGGCCCTGTGTCTGAATATGGGTATACTCAATTAGAAGTATCGTTCTCTATGATAGTTGTACAAGATGTAACACTTAAGCCTGCAGATAACTATCAGTACGAGGAGTTTTATCTTGAGTCAACAACATACGATCGAGATAATCTTAACGAGCCATCAGATGCTGTGTCTCGTGAACTAAATGACATTAATAATAATAGTCAGCTGTTTAGAGGCATACGAGCAGCTGAATTAGCCGCCGACTTAGTAGGTGCAACAACAGATGTAGCAACTGCAAGTGTAAATTTAGCAGAAGCGGCCGCAAAGATGTTTGTGTAAATGAGGTAGACTTATGATTAACTATGACACTAACTCTAGGTACTATAATTGTGATACTACAAATGATCTACCACAGTCAAACATGTTAAAAGACTATTATGACTACACTACTACAAAAATACTTGCTCACGAAGATGGCCGTTTAGATTTAGTATCACACCGTGTATATAATACTCCAGTAAAGTGGTGGATTATAGCTCGCTTTAACTCTATAATAAATCCAGAGACCGCAAGAGCCGGTATGACTCTTAAGATTCCTAATCTATAGGAGATTGCATTAGATGGCATGTGATCCAAAATATATTGGCTATAATGACTTAAAAGTTACTATATGCGATGATACAGTAGTTTCTAATGTAAACACAAAAGGCATCCCACCTAGCGACTGTGGCGCTTATTTACAGTCGCTGTCTATTACATCAGGCAGTACAGCAGCTTCAGAGGCTGAAACTCTCGGGTGCAGTGGTAGTGTATCTCTCGTAGACTATAATAATTACTTATTTAATAGATTAGTAAAAGAATATAGAAAAGCAAGGGAGGCTAATAGTAACCCGTTTGTAAAGATATGTATTGAGTTATGGTGCTTTACTGGATATAAAAAATTTCTAGGGCACGTAAGAGAGTGGCACTTATCATTCTCAGGTGGCGCGCCTACTATAAACATTGAATGGGCAGCCCTAACGCCATCTACAAAAATTAATGGGCCGATGCCTGACAGTGTATTCTTCTCGCCATCACAGTTAATCATGTACGCGCAGAAGAAAATACCTGATACTAAATTGGACTTCGTGTTTGTGACTTCAGATGGTAAACGTATATCAGTTAAAGACATGGACGGCGATAAAAGTAAGCTCGATAATTACATAAAGTTTATAAATAGTTCGCTACACTTTAGCCCAGATTTAGTACGCAATCCTACAGGCAACAAATTAGTGGACATCTATAAAGTAGTAGGTGACAACTCTGTAACTACAGAAGGAAAGCCAATTGTCGGGCTTATGTCAGAAATAAAAAGCTCACCAGAAAGTGAAAAGGAATTGTACTACAGAGTTGAAGTGGCAAATCCAGCTGAAGGTACTGGTGAAAGGACTGTCGAAACTGACACTCTATCAAGTCTTGTGTTTGTACAAAATGGTAATCTTAAACCATACGTAGCGTCTGATAAATTAGAGAATAAGATTGTAATACCGCTAACGTCATTATCAGTAGATCTAGATCTTAAAAATGTTGCATTGAGTAGTTCGATAGTTGACGGCCCAAACGGTACTCTTATATATAAAAACGATACTGTTACAAGATCTACTAATGCGAAGTCAGAAGTTGCAAAGTCAGCAAGTAACACGTCCACTTCTTCAGACGCTATCGAAATATCATTTACATGTGCTAACGTAGCATGCTTTGTGTGTAATAATAAAAATAGTAGGGTGTATCTACAAACCTATGATGAGAATGGTAACCCGATTGATTATTTGTGTAGAAAGAATCTAGTAATTCGATCAGCAAATTATAGACTTGATGGCCCTGTGATTACAGCTGATGTGAAGTGCACTGCAGTGTTTGGCACAAATGACATTGTACAGACATCTGCGCCTGGGATTTCTAGTAAAGAGGCAGTAAAAGAAGCTTTAGCCACCGCAGGTGATGCTGTAAAGAACCTGCTAAATAATCCAGACCTATTGAGACAGTTTCTAACTGATAACAACATGTCATGGTCGGAGTTTTACGATAAGATAACCACTCCTACTAATACGGCAGATGGTAAAATTTTATTATAGTCTGTGTATACTAATTAAATAACAGCATCTTATAGAATATTACTTTATGGTAAATTGCAATGTCTATTAAAAATAACATATCACCATGGACAATCGCACAAAATTCTGTATCATGTTACATAGGTAGGATTTGCTCACTAGATGAGAACTTTGAAAAGAATGGTATCATGTGGGTTGACTTCTACGATCTCGATGGCTCAATGGATATGCCAGATCATGACAAAGATGGCACTACTCAAAAGAAGGTAATCGCATCATGGACTATACGATCAGCTTATGCTGCATGGATTAATCCGCCAGTGCTTAAATACAAAGGTCGATTAGTACTTAATGGTGCTATGACAATAGATGAAATGGAGTTTGAGTGCAAAGAGTGCGATATAAAAGGCAAAGGGCGCATCACTCTACAAAATGCTACTTTAAATGGAGTTAATTTGAGTGGTGGTGCTCCAATGCCGCCATGCCCTGCACAAGTAGGGCCATTAACAGGCACAGCAGGTCCTATTCCAGTTATGATTTCAGGTGCGTCTGGTAATGCTACAAAAATAGAAGCAGCAGGCCCAATGGGTGAAATAGAGTTCAATACAAAAGATGCTGATATAAAATTCAAGAGCAGTGTAACTTTTAAAGTTGAAGACAATAAGCTACACTTTCCTAAATTACATACACAGAAGTCAGGTCTTAATGGGTATGACATTGAACTAAAACTTGATAAAGCTCAGGCTATGCCTTGGTGTACAGACACTAGTGAGATCAAGGACGAAAAGCAAACGCCTGAGGATGGTGACGACGGTGACGCAACAGATGAACAGTCTAAAGCAAGAGAAAGAAAAGACTTTATAGAAGTCGGTAAGAATGGTGATCTTGCACTGTGTCTTGCGTTCGGAAACTCAACAGAAAAATTATATTGTATAGACTTACTTATATAGCAGGGTAATTATATGACAACTTTTAATGGTAAATACTCTGGTAGAAATTTTATATACTCTGACGACAATGAAGCACTAAGAATGCAATTAGTGTCTATACTTAATACACCAATGGGAAGTAGATTTTATTACCCATCGTATGGAAGTCGCTTAAATGAATATCGATTTAGTGTATTAAACTACTTTACTATCAATATGATAGGTCAAGAAATAAAGAATGCAATAAGTTTGCTAAATGGTATTACTCTATCTAGCATGAGCTACTACATAACAGATAATGTTATTCATTTTAATATAGAGCTTAATAAGATGTCTAACAAAGTTAGCATAAACTTATCAGTAGTAGATGGGGTTGCTTCTTAATACGATAAAGAGGTGCTTACATGGCTTCAAGATTTATTGGTCGTGATTATTCTGCATTACGATCAGAGATAATAGATTTTTTACGGCAGCGCTTACCACAGACTTGGGACCATACTAACCTAGCAGATCCTGTAATTATATTTGCAGAATCGTTAGCTAGATTAGGCGATCAATTACACTATACCATAGATGAGCTTCGACGTGAGTGCGACGTTGCTACTGCCAGACGTGCTTCATCTATATACTCATATGCAATGCGTGAAGGATACAAAATGATGCTTCCACGTGGTGCAAACGGTATCATATCTGTAAACGCAACAAAAGAGCAGAGCGATAAAATGCGACTTGTACTTCATAGGTTTGATGAAATACAAGTTGGTAGTAACGGGTTAAGCTTATTTGTTGCTAACGAAAACGACACTAACGCAGAGAGTTCAAGATATGGCTATGCAATAAATGACATAATACACGAAGCGCCTGATGAAGAATACCTAGAGCAATTACGCAAATCGGACTCTGCAAAAGCTGTAAACAATTATGCAGCATATGCTAATGACATATTTAGTAGAACAGTACGAGTGAGCGTTGTTCTTGGAAAGAAAGAGACATACTCATTTACATACAATGACATTAATAGTGACTCTACTGTTACATTACCTGATGCTATAATAGACAGAAATCTAATAAGTCTAACTGTGACTGATAACACATATACAGATAGAGAAATGACTTATGTAGAAGATATTATAGCATCAGGTTTTGTTGGTACTATTTATACGCTGACTCCAAAATTTATAGGTGGTGTAACTAGTTTAAGCGTCGAGTTCCCTACTGACTACAAAACGATGTTTAGTAAAAATGCGACGTTTACCTTCACTTATATACAGATACAAAATGCAGTAGTAAACAACAGTGATATAATAAGCATTGATTTGTCAAAGTATATAGTACCTGTAAATGATGGCGACGATAGTTACGATGCTTCTACATATAGAACAATTGGTGGAGTTAGTAGCGGTGGTATCATACTCGATCTTAATGGCGGCATAAAAGGATATAGAGAGTACGAAGATTCTACTACAACAAGAGAGAATTATAAGAACTTTGTTCAAGATTACTCTGCGTTACTAACAAAGAATGACTATGCTAATTACTGTAAAATAGCAACAAACTCATTCTGTAAAGTATACGACCATTCAGATAACTATAAAGAAAATGTATTACCACCAAATGCAAATTTATTACCACGTATAGTGTACATATTAACTGACGCGCCATACAGTGAGCGTGAACGTTTGTGGTATGATCTGATAGAGCGCTCTTCTAGATCTGACGTTATTATGCTAATGCCGTATGGTAAAGATCCGTATACTATTATTGTTCGTGCTGAATGCTTTTTAATGGGTACCTCAATATCCTCAATTAGCACACAAATAAAGTCAGAGCTAATGCAGTATTATAGCGGTGATATTGGTGAAAAGATACCAGAGACATCTATGATAAACTATCTAGTGCATAAAGCATCCGACAAAGTTATTAGAATGGATAGTGTTATTGTGCGTGATTCCACTTTTGGTGCTGTTGATAGTAGCGGTAGATACGTAATTAATCAAGACTTTGCTGACGCAAGTAAATTATCCAACGACGACGTAGACACTTTATTTACAGCTATAAAGAATGGCATAACTGACATAAATATAAATAATAATCCATATAGATTGACGGGCCTCGATAGTGACGGTAATGTTTATTGTAAGTATCCTGTTGTATCTTATAAGCCATTCCCAGATGAGTTTCCAAAGATCTATTTAGACAATGAGACTGTGTTAGACCGTTATGATGATATAGTTCAATACCAAACCGCGTATGGGCATTTTGATCAGAAGAGCTACGACTTTGAAGATAAAGATATTTTCAATAAGAAAAGAACAGTAATAGATAATGTAAGTCAAGATACACAGCACAGCGATAGCGAGTTTACCCCAAGCGCCGGTGAGTTCATAACGGAGCCATTTACTGTAGAAAATCCGTCAAGCGCAAATCAATTTGTAATTGCTATAAATGAAGAATACACTAAACATCACTATATGGTACCCGTCTTAAATAGAGTAGTGGTTCTTATAAAATCGATCGGCAATTAATAAAGTAAATCCCTATAGGATCGATCCTATAGGGATTAGTTGTATGATAAGAAAGGTTACTTGTATGTAAAGTTGTTGTATATATCTAATTTTGAGATACCTTATTTATCTTTATAGCAAGTCTATTACAAAGAGAGGCTTGACAAATGAAAGTACTTCCAGATTATTTAATACAATACATGCCTGAGCTAGAAGAGGCATTAGAAGAACTTAGGCTATCAGTAATAGATCATGCCTATGAGCTATTAAAGTGCCTAGATATTGACGAGCTATCTTCAGATGATATACGACATAAGTTAGAGTTATACAGTATAAAACTAGAGAACATGACTAGTGATTGGTTGCCTAATGGAAGATTTTATAGAATATACTCTTCTATTAAGCATCATAGAACTCGCTACAATGCTATACAGTCTATTGTAAAATCAGGCGGTCAATTTGAAGGTCTGTGGTCTAGTGACTTTAGTGAAAAGCAGCAATTTAACTACAAACTGATTCAGCTACTGCGTCATTATCAATCACAGTCATCAGCAGATGGTTACTTTTATATTAGTGGTGACGCTACGCATAATGCAAGCGGGTCTATTGCTGGATCAACTTTAACTGCATTATCAACTGATGTTTTGTTAGCACAGGCTCTACCTGCGGGCTACACGTACATTTATGTGCCGTGGCCTAGACCACATTATCCCAGTGACTCTAATTATTTCTATAATGTACACATGCTGCAGTATGATAGACTTCATTATGCTGAAGATTGTAATAAGCCTTATGGTGATGATGCTACATATAGCACTAAGGTACCAGCGTCTTCATACTATTTTAATGTAGCCACCGCAAAACAGCCGCCTTATTGGTTTGACTATCATTATGTAGGTGACGATAAATATCCTAACTTAATAAATGGTAATTACAAATGGCCTATAACAGAGACTGGCTATTACTATGACTCTGACGGCAATGTAATTGCAAAACTTGTCATAAGCAAAAATGATAGCAGGATGTATAAGTCAATACATAATGGCGACACTATATATTGGGTGTTGGTAACAGATAACAAAGAAAAAGAGCTATTAAATGATTTAGCTGTCGAGTATCATGTGGATGACTCCTGTAATATCATTGCAGACTCAAATAGTAATTGGATAACAAATTGCCACCTCCATACACGATACAAAACATCAGCACCAAATAGATCACAGATATTTACTCCTATTGAAAGAGCAGTTGTATTTAGCAATGTATTATCACACAGTAATGCCACAAAGTTAGCATTAATAAATGTACTTGAAATCGATAGCAATAGGGCAGAGCAACTAATTACACAAGATACCGTCTCTATACCATTACGTGTAGAGATCTGTACTCCAGAGTATCTTGAAAATTTAGAGAACACATTAGATAACTATGATGTAGAGTATAGTATAGAGAAAAATTCCATTGATACTAATTGCTTAACAGAGCCTGATCTTACATTCTCACCAATGATGGGTGCATATAGGTATGATAGACTTACTGCAGGATTAATTAGTAGAATTAAAAACTCACTACATCATATTAAGACATATAGACCTGTGTGGGATACTCCATCACCTATAGCAAACATGCTGCAATCATCATTTGCATCTGGTATTGATGGTAGCAGCAGTCGCTCATTGTTTTATTGGATGCAGTTAAAACAAGATAACAATATAATTGGATTGGATAACAATGTAATTCAGTATAATGAGCCACAAGTATCAAAGATAACATTTACATCATATGATAGACCAACTGCAGGGCATCTTGATAACATATATCTTGCAATGTTTTATGCTGCCAATGAAACAGGCCACTCTCAAGGTGATGCTAAATCGTTAAGTGACACTGTAACACAAAATAAATTATATATCTTCGACGGCACTACTCCAATAGCCTATGACCCGCGGCTATCTTATACTGTCGTAAGTTTTAATGCTGGTACTAATACTTTTGAAGATGACTTTACTCACTATATGATCGGACACCCTGCAGCACAGTTTATAAGCAGCAATGATTACAAGTGCCTATTAGTAAATAAGAATTCAGCTAGTGCAGCATCATATAGTCACGTGCTATATAAGACGTCCTATACTCATAAATTATGGTTCGCAAGTGATAAGTCTGACGTTACCATATTAAGTGCATCTTCACGTGAAAATTGTCTATTATATAATAGTATTGGCAGCACTAATCATTACTTATACTCTAGCCTCGCTGATAACAAAGCAAGTCTTGTCTGTAATGTTATAGGCGTTTACAAATCAGATGGGACTAAATTAGACACTGATTCTGTCACAGTGTCTTGTGCAATAGTAAACAACGGATATTTGTTGTATTATAACACGTCTGAAGATCTAACTGCATCATACGTACTATTTACTGTTGATGTGATAAATGAGCCTATGAGTACTACTTAAGATGGCAGTATATGACGTTGCATTAAATACTATTACTAAATCAGATATAAGATGATACCTAAGAAGCTTCACTATGTATGGGTAGGCAACGAAAAGCCTATAAATGTACTACATTGTATAGACTCATTTCATAAACTAATGTCAGATTATGAGATCATTGAATGGAATGAGTCTAACATTGACTATAGCCTTTATGACAGTAGTCTTCGACATCTATATGAAAATTCTTACA
>JAEEGL015037031.1_pt1 | contig 14883 bp, 12 predicted proteins | sample 9134231 | NCBI WGS metagenome assembly JAEEGL01 (sample SAMN16246548, study PRJNA631951) | gut metagenome | biome: gut microbiome; feature: rumen; material: fiber-attached | host: Bos | place: Iran: Karaj | collected 2018-10
CATCACGCTGCTGCTTGTTGAGTTTATTTAAATAGTCTTCCAATTATAGTTTATCTGGTTTTTTATGTGAGTTGATTGTAGGATGGAATCTCTTGAAGAAAGGAATAGGTATTGTTTGCATAGTCAATCTTGCAACAGTAATGACTCATACCATTAGATACCATGAGATAGTTGGCTCGGAGCACCATGTTATATCTCACAATCTGGTCAAAGGTTTTCTGGGTAATTTGTACCGAGGGGGCCTTGTATTCTACAATTACTAAAGGTTCTCCTTGATGGTTGATAACTAATGTGTCACAACGTCGCTTGATACCATTCTGCAATAGTGAAATCTCATTATTCATCAACGATGCAGGGAATTGTTTCTCCTCAATCAGGAAGCGAACGAAGTTCTGCCTGACCCATTCCTCGGGGGTCAGTGTAATCCAACGCTTGCGCAGGGGGTCAAGAATTTTCAACCCCTTGTCAGTGTTTTTTACATTTAGCTGATATTCAGGGAGATTGAGCTGTTGCATTAAATAATTATTTGTGTGATTGAGAAATAATGTGTAAATTTACAAAATAATTTTGAAACTATCATCTTGCCCTTGATAAAAACACGTTTTATGGCTGCAAAAAAAGAAGATAAATCTTTTCTGGCATTATTAAATGAAATCAATGAGAAGAAGTTCGCACCAATATATGTACTACATGGTGAAGAGGGGTATTTTATCGACCGTTTGGAACAGGCTATCGTTGATAATGCACTCACTGAAGATGAACGAGATTTCAACCTTAATGTCATCTACGGGGTTGATGTGACCGACATCCGCAATGTGATTAGTATGTGTAAACAGTACCCGGCAATGTCTGAATATCAGGTGGTTGTGATTCGTGAAGCACAAAATGTAGGTAAGCTGAATAATAAAGGTAATGCCAACGAACTTAATCAACTGAAGTTTTATGCTGAAAACCCTATGGTTAAAACAATACTCGTGGTATGTTTTAAGAATCCAACAGGCGAAAAGGGATTGTCGGCAAAGGCATTCACCGATGCAGTTAGGAAAACGGGCAACGGCGTGATATTCAAGAGTGACCGTCTGCGTGACGGTAGACGTGTAGAACAGGCTGCTTTGGAATATATTAAATCTTTGGGTTGCTCTATTGATGAGAAAGCCTTATCAATGATTGCATCTAATGTCGGTAATGACATATCTAGGCTTTATACTGAGATAGACAAATTAAAAATCCTTGTTAATGAGGATAAACGGATAACCCCTGAACTGATTGAGCGAAATATCGGAATCAGCAAAGACTATAATAACTTTGAGCTTGAGGAGGCACTGGCACACCGTAATGCAAAAAAAGCATTCGAAATCATTAGATACTATGAAAAAAATCCAAAGGCAAACCCTACAATAATTACAATAAGCGTACTGTTTTCATTCTTTGCAAAGTTGCTGTTGTTTCGAGCTAGTAAAGATCGTTCTCAAGAAGGACTTATGACAGCCATTGGGACAAAATCTCCTTATCGTATAAAGAAATTTGGAGAAGCTTCAAAGTTTTATAGCACACCGGCTTGTGTAAATATAATTACATGGATTCGTGAATGTGACGCCAAAAGCAAAGGAATTGGTTCCAGACAAGATGCCAACTCTCTTCTTCGTGTGCTCATATACAAGATCCTTAATGCATGATATTAACACATATATAATTTATGATAATGAAAAAGACATTTTTGTTAATTCTGTTTATTCTTCTTGCTGGCAGAATATTAGCAATTTCTACTCCACAAGAACAAGCACAGCCTAAATCATTTTTGAGAGGAGATGTTCTTGAATTGGATCTGCGAGAGCCAGGCACTTTAGCAAGATTCATTACTCCTGATGACGAGAAACGTGTTCGTTGCATCAGACTGAGTGGTGTTATTAATGGAGATGACATGAAGATTCTGAAGAGAATTTGTGACCGCAACAATGCTTATGACGAAAATGGAAAAGGTGTGAGCAATTATCTCGATTTGGAACTTGAAAGAGTCCGAATCGTGGGAGGAGGAAGCAGTTATTCCACTCGTACCGAGCATGACGTTATTAGCAGCGATATGTTCCGCTCTTTCAATATTCTTAGGTCTGTCACATTGCCTCGCATGATTAAGCGTATAGAGAATTATGCTTTCTATGGATGTTACAAGCTGGAAGAAGTACATTTTATGCGTTGTGATATTCGTTCGATAGGTAATGATGCATTCAGTGGCTGTTCAAATTTGAGGCGTATCAATTTACCTGATGGAATAGAGCGCCTGGGAGATAGGTGTTTCTATAACTGTTCCAGTCTTCGTCGTCTAGATTTACCATCTTCAATACGCTCAATAGGGAAAGAAGCTTTTTATAATATGCCAATTACCTCAATCAGATTGCCATATGATTTGACTGAAATGGGTGTTGATGCATTGAATGGCACTAGATTAACGACAGTTTTATTGCCAGCGGGTCTTAAAATAGAACGTGATCAGATTGGATACATTGAGACATTGAGGGAGTTTCAAGTAGAACGTGGTAATAATAATTATACGACCGAAGATGGAGTTCTTTATGACATTACAGGGAATATACTGTTAAATTACCCTCCAGCGAAAAGCGGTGCTTTTGATGTGCCTGACGGTGTGCAGACTATTAAGAACAGTGCTTTTATGCAGTGTAAAAATCTAACTGCAATCAGTTTCCCATCATCGTTAACAGTGATAGGCCCATATTCTTATGACGGATGCAAATCACTAAAAACACTTACTATTCCTTCTTCGGTTACAACCATTGGTGAAAGAGCTTTTTCCAATTGCTCTAATCTGTCTTCTGTTGATATTCAGGCATCAATCGCATCTCTGCCTGAGAGAGTATTCCAAGATTGTAGCTCTTTAAAACAGATTAATTTACCTAATGGCTTGACTAAAATAGGAGCTAGTGCTTTTGAAAGTTGCAAGTCCCTTAATATTATAACAGGAGCTGATGCTTTGGCTTCAATAGGAAAATATGCATTCAAGAAATGTGGTTTGACTGATGTAATTATGCCAGCTTATGTGTCCGAAATAGGGGAGAACGCTTATCGCGACTGCAAACAGTTAAAGTCAATTGTTTTCAGTCCTACTCTCAGGAGTATTCCAAAAGAGATGATGCGTGGATGTGATAATCTGACAGCAGTTTCATTCCCGACAGCACTGGTGACAATAGGAGAGAACGCATTTCGAGACTGTAAATCTCTGGCAATTATTGAATTGCCCAATACTATTATAACTATTGATGATAATGCTTTTCGTGGATGTGCCATAACAGAGCTTAATATTCCAGCATCGATCCAGACAATAGGAAACAAAATTGTTGAGAAATGTAAGATGCAGAGTATCACTTGTCAATCTGTTGTTCCACCAGTATTAAAGAAGGTAAGTGAGAAGAAAACAACACTTTACGTGCCGGCTCAATCAGTTGACGCATATAAGAATACAAAGCCATGGAACGATTTTAAGAAAATTTTGCCAATAGAATAACCAACATTTAATGATATGATAAAAAACGTTTTTGCAGTCATGTTAACATTATTGACTTGTCTTTCCTGTAATTCACAGAAGACCTCACAAACAAATGCTGTTGTCGAAGGCACCGGTGATATCTACACCACTAAGTCGGGTAAGCAGGTGTCGTTTACTTTCATCAAGCATGCTAGTCTTGAGATAAAATATGATGGATTATCGATTCAGATAGACCCTGTCACTAAATTGCCTCCTGAAACCGACTATTCAAAGTTTGATAAGGCCGATTTCATTCTTGTTACTCATGAGCATTTTGATCATTTTGATAAAGATGCAATTGCTACATTATGCAGTGCTAATACGCAAGTTATTCTTAATAAGCGTTGCGCTGAGATGCTTGGCTATGGAGAGGCGATGACAAATGGCGACTCTCTTAAATTGCGTGATGATATTATGCTTGAAGCTGTGCCGGCCTATAATATTACTCCCGATCATCAGAACTTTCATCCTAAAGGTCGCGATAATGGATATGTCTTGACACTTGATGGTATCCGCATTTATATTGCAGGTGACACTGAAGATATTCCTGACATGAAAAACCTCAAGAACATCGACATAGCTTTCTTGCCATGTAATCAGCCATACACAATGACGCCCGAACAATTGGCAAATGCTGCACGCATGTTTACTCCAAAGGTTGTTTATCCTTATCACTTTAGTGAAACTCCTATCGAGAGCATTAAGGATTTGTTGAAAGATTCCGGTATTAGAGTGGAAATTCGCAATATGAAATAGGGTAGAGGTCACTGTCTACCATATGACATTTAGCTACACTCTATATGTTATATTTAGAAAAACAAGTCACTAAATGGTGACTTGTTTTTCTATTTACTGATTATTCAAAATATCGAGTTGTTGTCTTACTGATTCTTCATGAATGACACTCATTATGGATTTAATAAATGTAGAACTCATCTCCATCTCTTGGGCTTGAGCCACTCGTCGTCTAAGAATTTCATCATAACGGTCAGTCTGAACAATTTGCATATCATGTTCTTTCTTGAATGTGCCAATTTCACGGCTAATAGCCATTCTTTTACTCAGAATCTCTATCAGCTCATTGTCGCATTGGTCAATTTGAAGTCTTAATGACTGAAGATTGTCAGTTGATTGTTGCTTTCTTCTGATAATCAATGTGTTAAGCAAGGATTTGAGTTCTGCAGGTGTAATTTGCTGCTCCGAATCACTTAGTGCTTTTTCAGGATTACAATGCACTTCAATGAATAGTCCGTTAAAACCCATGTCAAGAGATTGTTGGGATAGGGGAGTGATGAGGTCACGACTGCCTCCCATATGAGATGGATCACATAATATGGATAAGTTCGGCAATCGTCGGTGAAGTTCTATGGCGATACGCCATTGCGGAGTGTTGCGATAGATGTGATTACCATATGAGCTGAAGCCACGATGTATAGCACCAATTCTATTAATTCCTGAGTTCGCTATTCGCTGAAGGGCACCAATCCATAATTCTATGTCTGGATTGACTGGATTCTTTACCAATACAGTAGTTTCAGGATAATTACGAAGAACATCTGCAATCTCCTGTACTGCAAATGGGTTAGTGCATGTACGAGCACCTATCCATACGATATCTACACCTGAATCAAGTGCTGCAGCAACATGTTCGCGAGTGGCAACTTCAGTTGCAAGCTGCATCCCTGTCAATTGTTTAACTTCCCGTAGCCATTGCAAACCTTTATTACCAACACCTTCAAAGACATTGGGACGAGTACGAGGCTTCCAAAGTCCAGCCCGAAACACTTTTACCCCAATTTTTTGCAGTTCTATAGCTGTTTCAATAGTTTGTTTTTCTGTCTCGGCACTGCATGGACCAGCAATTACATTATAAGTAGTGTTTTCTCCTATAAATAAATCGGATATAGATGAGATACTATTTAGGATATCGCTTGCCATCATTTATCAGTGTTTACATATACAATATGCAAAATTAATATTTTTTTTCGTAATCACAATATCTATTTTTTAGTGCATAACTCAAAAGGGGAGCTCTACACCTTGAAGTCAAATAACTAATATGTCTTTATTTAACATAATACTGATTATAGAACAGATCAACAATATTAAAAATGAGTAGTCCCCTTACATGACAATAAAATATATAAAAATAGAGATGATATACATTATCGACAATTTCAATCAAAAAGTTTTGCAATGAGATTTATAATTATTAATTTTGTAGATATAAAGATTGTTCTCATGGTCAGATTTTCTTTTAAAATCATTTATATTATAATAGCATTATTTACAGTAAATGCTACCCTTCCTGCTATGTCACAGAATTCTAGTGACAGCTTGGAAATAAGTCAACGAGAATTGATTACTCGTAATGATATTGAATCATCATCAGCAAAATTTGACGCAAAACAACTTATTTTGCCTGGAGCATTGATGGTATCAGGTTTCTTGGGTGCAATTGATAGTGATAATAATTTGAACCGTTCAGTTCGTGATGCTATGACTGGATTGAGTAATAATAAGCATTTTAAAGCCGATGATTATTTGAGATTTCTACCTTCAGCATCACATCTGTTGCTTGGCACTTTTGGCGTTAAGTCTAAACATGATTTTAAGGAACGATTTCTTATTTCTGCTACTGCCCATGCTTCAATGTTTATTCTCGGTTATGGTTTGAAATATACTATTCATGAACAGCGTCCAGATTTAAGCAATAATCGCTCATTTCCAAGTGGTCATGTAGCATTGGCATTTACTGGTGCTGAATTACTTCGTTCTGAATATGGAACTGCTTATGGCATAGCTGGTTATGCCGTTGCTGCTAGTGTCGCTTTTCTGCGTCTTTACAATAATAAACACTGGTTTAATGATGTTCTTATGGGTGCTGGCATTGGTATAATCAGTGCGCGCATTGGTAATTGGCTGCTCCCATTTGAACATAAGTTATTTAAAATCAATAAAAAAAACCAGAGTAGTTCAAGCATTGCTTTAATTCCTTGCTACGATGTATATGGAAAGACGATGATGTTCTCGATGAATGCTGTGTTCTAGTCTACAAATCAAAAACTCAGCTCTCCCCTATTGGCTCTATTTCTTGAACATGCGGTCCATAGCACGTTTGTCTTCACGTTCCTTAATAGACTGACGTTTGTCATACTGTTTTTTTCCTCGTGCTATTGCAATATCCACTTTTGCAAATCCACGCTCATCAATAAAGAGTCGTAATGGTATTATTGAATAGCCAGGTTGCTGAGCCGCTTTGTTTATCTTATTAATCTCCTTACGGTTAAGCAGTAATTTTCTGTCGCGATGGGTAGCATGATTATTGTAAGAACCATAAGAATACTCTGCTATATACATTCCTTTCATCCACACTTCATTATTCTCCACCATACAGTAGGTATCAGTAAGTCCAGCTTTACCTAGTCTTATTGATTTAATCTCTGTACCTGTCAGAACAATACCTGCCGTGAAACTCTCGATAATTTCATAATCAAAAGTTGCACGACGATTCTTTATGTTGATGTTGTTTGTTGACATTTTTGTCTAAATTAACTTAGCCCTCGCCTATTTCTTGATTAAAGAGTTTAGAATCAGCTCAATGAGGAAAGGCATGGCAAGCATTAATAATGACGAGATAATGACAAATTTCATTTTCTTTCCTTTTTCCAAGCACAGGAATTCACTGCCTCTATAAGCCATGTATGGCATATAGAAAAAGAGGAAATATAGTGGTGAGAACTCGCCATTTAGAATTTTTATGAGTATGGTGAGTATAATCATATAAGAGAGGTTATAGATAATGTAGTTGTTAAGTTTGGCCAATGCTATGTGACTTCGGTTAAACTGTGGATAAAACCCCGAGAGAAGGTAACTGCACAAGAAGTAAGTGAGCATGAATTTTGAGAATGCCACGATTGCTTCCATCAGGGTTGATGAAAGTGTATTGGTGGCGCTGTCATAAATCATTGGTACAAAGCATGCCACAGCAAGTATCGCCAACAGCGGAAAAAACACACTAGAAAGCACTCGTTGTGTGGAGTTTGCGCTGTCATCGATATATTGCCATCCCACTTTGGGATTGATTATAACAACTAAAATATTTCTTAGCATCTCCTATATTATTATTTGAGGGTGCAAAATTAATAAATTGGTCAATAAAATAAAACAAAAAAGAGCCATGAACTCAAAAAAATAAGTAATTTTGCAAAAAAATCACCCTGTAAACAGAGAATGAGGTTTGAATTGTTCATAGCATCAAGGCTGAAACTGGGCAGCGATGAGAAATCGGTATCTCCGAGTCTTAACGTGGCTCTTGTTGGTATTATCCTTGCTATTGTTATAATGATTCTGTCGGTGGTAATTGTGCTTGGCTTTAAGAAAGAGGTGACTACCAAGGTACAAAGTCTTGATTCTCACTTAAAAATCAGTAATGGAGCAATTGGCATCGATGACAATTTTGCTTCGGTTGATTATCGTGAGATATGTAATGCCCTTTCAACTGATTCATCTTTGTCGCAGAACATAGACAACATCTCGCTAATTGCCGAAAAGCCAGCTATTTTAAAGACCGACAACGATTTCAAAGGCATTCAGTTTAAAGGTGTTGATGCAAACTATGACTTTTCTTTCTTGACCAATCATCTTGTAGAGGGACGAGTGCCAGAATATGAAAATCCCGACAGTACTCAAGAGATAATAATCTCAAAAGTAATCGCCAACCAGCTTAATTTGAAATTGAACGATAAAATCCTCACCTATTTTATAGATGAGAAAGTCAAAGTACGTAATTGCAGGATTGTGGGTATTTTTAATACTGATTTTGACTCGTTTGATAAGTCCTATCTTGTTGGCAATTTGGCTCTGTTACAAAGCGTCAATGATTGGAAGATGCACACAGGAAACTATGTTGGAATTAACTTGAAGAATCTCGACAATGTTGAAACAGAGGCATACAATTTATTTGGTCTGCTTGCTAGATATTCCATTGGTGATGATGACAATTCAACCGTTTACAATGTCAGCAGTACACGCCAGAACAACATATCCTTTTACACGTGGCTTGGAATGCTTGATATGAATGTAGTCATCATTCTGGTGCTGATGGTAATTGTTGCCGCATTTACGCTGATTTCGGCATTGCTGATGGTAATTCTTGAACGTATCAAGATGATAGGTCTTCTTAAAGCCTTAGGTACCGATAATAGTTCTATAAGAAGCATTTTCATCTATTTGACTCATAAGATAATTCTGAAATCAATACTGATAGGCAACTTTATCGGTATTGGGCTGGCATTAGTGCAGAAATATTTTCACATTATCAAACTAGATCCAGATGCATATTATATGAGTTATGTGCCGGTTGATATCAACATACCGGCCCTGATTATACTGAATATTGCAATATTGGTAATTTCTTACATCACTCTTATAGGACCATCCTATATAATCTCATCTATCAAACCTACTTCAACCATGCGCTTTGAGTAAACGTCAGGGATTCTTTTATTAACTATTATTTGTAAATAGGAATGGTGAAGCGGGTATTCTTATCTCTTTTCAATTATCTTTACAGCATGGATTAGCTCGCCGGCAGTTGTTACTCCCTCGATTGTAATTGTGTAGCTGGTGGTTGGCACATCATTGGTATAGAAGTCGAAGTGTGCCAGCTTATTGCTCCCGATTGTTACACAAGGATTCCAATATAATGTCTCTCGCAAGTCGCTCCCCTCTCCAATACCATTGAAACTAGAGTCATAGCGTGGAGCATAAAACTCAGCAGGACGCTGGTAACCAAGTGGGAAAACAGTTTTGATCGTTATATCTGGACGACCTTTTTTCAATTCCGTACCATCCTTCGTAGTTATTGATACAATTCCCCCTTTATAGGTTCCACCTCCTAATGCCAAAGCCCCTGAACCGCGAATAAAATCAATCTGCTTGACAATATCAAAAGGACACATTTCTCTAAGCATCTTGAATGAATCATCTTCTTCTGTTGAGATGCCTATCCCTTCAGATGAAGAATCAGTTGTTCCCAACAACGGAGAGCCATCAATTATAATGCCAATCAACTCTCCACGGTCTCGAGTACTGCGCAGACTGTTAGGAGTGACTATAATGCCAGAAAAATAACGCAAGGCTGTCTCAAAGTCGTTCACACCTCGTTTTTCAAAGAATTGATAGTTATGTGAGTGAGCTGCAAGCATCTCATAAATTGTTATTGGCTTCTTACGTCGGGAAGATTGCACGACAACCTCATCGAGCAGCACGCTAGCTACGCCATCGACATATTGCAGACGGTTCCTCTCATTGCTGATATAACTGATGCTGAGTTTGTTCCCCTCGATCTCCCCCTTTTTTAACTCACGGCTGAAATCTAAGGATGTAAGTGCTGGAAATGCATCTTGATCAACAAACAGGTTACTAAGTGACGAGCCTTTTTTGTTAGTAGCTTGAATAATAAACTTAGTGCTGTCAGGGAAGATAACGTTGTTGACTTCCCAGCGGCCATTCTCGTCGCTTGTTACAACATCGGCATAGCGAATTCTAGGCGCAATAACTTTTATCAATGCGTTCTTCATGAGTTTGTTGCGCCATTCGGTGCGAACTGTTCCGCTAATCGTTTGCCCCTGCTCAATGGGATATTGTGGTTCTACCATTTTGCCTTTTAGAACATGAGGTATGTTATATCGTCGCCAGCCTTGAGTCATCATCAGTATGTTGAGTTCGTGCTGGCGGCCATGGGAAGCAAAATACCAACCTGGATTATTGATTCTGCCTTGTAGGTCGCTCTGCAGAAGTAACTCAGTCAGGATTGACATGGTACTGTCGGGCACGATTGTGCGATTATCGGTGACGCTTACAGCAAAATTACCTGCAGCATGGGCAAATTCACTCAAGTCCACACTCGCTTGCACTTGCTCACGGCTTTCGTAGTAGGGCTTGTCACTTCTTAATTGTATCTTAGGTGCTTGCTTGCCAGCAACGAAAAATAGCCTCTCGCTCAGCATTCTTCCATTCTCGTTCATCAACAGAGCTTGAACCACGCCGGCAGGAAGTGTGTCGGTCGCAACAGTGACACTGCCATAGCCAGTGGCGAGAAGATTGCCTCGCTGTTGCACTGCAATCATTGCAGTGCTCTGCTGGCTGCCCTTAGCCTCAATAATAATATACTTGCCTTCTTGACGGGCCTGAATAATTGTGGCATCGTTCCTAACTAGAGGCATGTCGAATGTCTTTTCTTTAAAGTCATTGTTAAAGCATACTGCTTTATAGGCAACACCTACTTGTGGTGTGAACGTGACAAGTCCCATTCCATCGTGCTCGGTGGCTATAGCTGCAACCTCAACACCATTAGAATCAATGATTTTGCCTGTGATGTTAACTGACTTGCCTTGGTTGTCCATCGCCTTAAAAGTCATTTGGTTCTCGAAACCTGGGACGAGATATCCTCCCTCGGGATAGAAACTCACGTCGTAGCTAGTGCTGCAGCTCTGTGGGAAAGTGATATACTTGCCATAGTTGCCATATTTTACAAAAACGGCACCATCACGCAAATCCTTATGGTCTATCTCAATGCTCAGGTTGCGGTTACCTCCTTTCCATTCTATACCTTTGCCACTGAGCAACATATAGCAGAACGAGTTGTAGGGGCATGGCTCGTTAGTCTCAGTATCAAGATATTGCAAATTGATTTTCAGGCTCTCATTATCCTTTCCCTCGTTTACCCATTCCAACTCATAGTCAATCTTTCGCTTTATGGCAAATGAGCTTGTGATTCTGACCTTCTTCTTGAAAAAATACTGTTCCCCCTGGTTTTGCATAAACATAGTGTAGGCAACAAGAGTGTATTCCCCCTCAGCAATCCTGGTGGGGTCGAGCGGAAGATAGCCTTTCATCACACCGTCACGTTCCTTAATCTTGACGCGCATTGCTACCTCGTTCATTGGGCTTATCAGTTCTACATAGACAAACTTGCTCGCATCCACGGGTTTGTGAGTAGCGGCATCTACCACAAAGGCTCTAATCCACACTGTATCGCCAGTGATATAATATGGCTTGTCGGTCATCACGTGGATTTTCTCTTGTGGAAAATTATAAATCTGCCAATCAAGGTTATGCTTCATCGCATCAAAATCCAAGCAATAACAACATTTAATACACCCAATAGCAAAAATCATGGAGAATAAATACTGTTTCATCTCTAATGTTATTTTGTAACTCGTGGAAATCAAATTGCATTATAACATAATAACCTTTTGCAAGTAATTATAAAGTCGAGACTAAATAATTAACTGCAAAAATGATTGTCCCTATCCTATTTTTAATCAAGCTTAAGGACTGCTAGGAATGCTTTTTGGGGCACTTGTACAGTACCAATCTGCTTCATGCGTTTTTTACCGGCTTTTTGTTTCTCGAGAAGTTTGCGCTTGCGGCTAACGTCGCCACCATAACACTTGGCAGTCACATCTTTGCGCACTTGCTTTACAGTCTCACGAGCGATAATTTTTGCACCAATTGCGGCCTGAATTGCAATGTCGTATTGCTGACGGGGAATCAATTCCTTCAATTTCTCACACATACGTCGGCCAAGCGATACGGCATTGTCAACATGAATAAGCGAACTAAGAGCATCGACAGGTTGACCATTTAGCAGAATGTCCATTTTGATAAGCTTAGAGTCGCGGAAATCGTGGATATAATAGTCAAATGAAGCATATCCCTTCGAAATACTCTTTAGTTTGTCATAGAAGTCAATCACGATTTCGCCAAGTGGAATGTCAAATGTCAGTTCCATGCGATTGCCAGAAATGTAGTCTTGCTTGACGAGTTCTCCACGTTTCCCAAGGCATAATGTAATGATTGGGCCCATGAACTCGCTCTGCGTGATGATTGAAGCACGTATGTAAGGTTCTTCTATATGCTCAATGAGAGTGGGATCGGGCAAACCTGCCGGATTGTGAACTTCGGTCATCACTCCTTTCTTGTCATATACTTTATAAGAAACGTTTGGTACAGTAGTAATTACCTCCATGTTAAACTCACGGCTGAGGCGTTCCTGAACAATCTCCATATGTAGAAGCCCTAAGAAACCGCAACGGAATCCAAATCCTAAAGCAACTGATGATTCAGGGGTGAAAGTGAGTGAAGCATCATTGAGTTGCAGCTTCTCAAGAGAAGCGCGCAGGTTCTCAAAATCTTCGGGATCAATAGGATAAACACCGGCAAATACCATTGGCTTTACTTCTTGGAATCCTTCAATTGCTTTTTCACATGGTGTTGCCACGTGAGTGATTGTATCACCCACTCTAACTTCGGCTGATGTCTTAATACCTGATATGATATAGCCCACCGTGCCTGTGGTTAGTTCGTTGCGTGGTGACATTTGCAGCTTCAGTACACCAATTTCATCGGCATTATATTGCTTTCCTGTGTTTACAAACTTCACTAAATCACCTTTGTGAATGCTACCGTTTACTATCTTGAAATAAACGATAATGCCTCTGAATGGATTGAATACAGAATCAAAAATAAGCGCTTGCAATGGAGCCTCTGGGTTGCCTGTTGGCGCAGGAACACGATTTACAATGGCCTCAAGCACTAGGGGCACTCCTTCACCGGTGCGGGCGCTCACACGGATAATCTCTTCAGGATCACATCCAAGCAGATCAACGATTTCATCTTCCACTTCATCGGGATGAGCACTATCCATGTCAATCTTGTTTATGACAGGAATAATCTCAAGTCCGTTGTCAATAGCCATGTAAAGATTGCTGATTGTCTGGGCCTGAACGCCTTGAGTAGCATCGACTACAAGCAAGGCTCCCTCACAAGCAGCTATTGAACGCGACACCTCATATGAGAAGTCAACGTGTCCTGGAGTGTCAATGAGGTTTAATGTGTAATTCTCTCCATTGAGGAGATAGTCCATCTGGATTGCATGACTCTTGATAGTGATGCCTCGTTCACGCTCAAGATCCATGTCATCTAGTACTTGGTTTTGCATCTCTTTGGCGCCAACTGTTTTCGTGAATTCCAGTAAGCGGTCGGCAAGGGTGCTTTTCCCGTGGTCGATGTGTGCAATTATGCAAAAGTTTCTTATATTCTTCACGTTTTATTGAATTCTATAGAAGAGTGTAGGGAATAATAAAGAGTAATTGAAAAAGGAAATCACATGATGCCACGCTCGCGTAGCTTTTTTTGCCAATTCCAAGCACTGAGCATGGTGTCTTCAAGAGTCTCTTGAGCTTTCCAACCGAGGACTTCATTGGCTTTTTTGGGATCTGCCCAAATTTTGACGATGTCACCCTCGCGACGGCCCACAATCTTGTGTGGTACTTTCACACCAGTTGCTTTTTCGAAGGCTGCAAGCAGTTGGAGTACCGAAGCTCCTTCACCGGTACCGATATTAAACACCTCTAATGGCTTTTCGCTCTTGTTTTCAAGCATGCGCTCCAATGCTTTAACATGGGCTTTTGCCAGATCAACAACGTTAATGAAATCGCGTATACATGAACCGTCAGGGGTGTCGTAATCATCGCCAAAGATGCTCAATTCTTTGCGAACTCCAATTGCTGTCTGCGTCAAGTATGGAACAAGATTGGCTGGTACACCATTAGGTAACTCTCCAATCTCTGCACTTGGATGAGCTCCAATTGGGTTAAAATATCGCAATAAGACCGCCTTTATAGGGCTTCCGCTCTTAATAACGTCGGCAATTATGTCCTCCGATACTTGTTTAGTGGCACCATAAGGAGAGGTTGCTTTCTTGGTTGGAGCATCTTCGGTTATTGGATTCTTGTCTGGTTCACCATATACTGTACATGACGATGAGAAAACAAATCCATTTACTCCAAATTCTGGCATCAACTCTAGCAGGTTGAGCAAGATGTTGAGATTGTTGCGATAATACATGATGGGCTTCTGAACCGACTCGCCAACCGCCTTACTGGCAGCGAAGTCAATAATGCCATTTATGCCAGGATTATCCTTAAACATATTACGAAGTACGTTGATGTCGGTGCAGTCACCTTCTATGAAGACAGGGCGAATACCCGTTATTTTCTCTATGCCATCTAGTACTTCAACATTGCTGTTAGATAAGTTGTCGATAATAACAACCTCATAACCTGCGTTTTGCAGCTCCACGGTGGTGTGCGAACCAATAAAGCCCATGCCACCTGCTACTAATATCTTACCTTTCATTGCTTATCTTTATTATAGTTATTGTTTAAAATTCTTTAAAGCCTCAGCGATGCGTGGACATGCTTTACCATCACCATATGGATTATTAGCTCGGCTCATAATAATGTACTCACTGGCATCGTCAAGCAAGAGCGATA
>JAEEGL016189868.1_pt1 | contig 14883 bp, 15 predicted proteins | sample 9134231 | NCBI WGS metagenome assembly JAEEGL01 (sample SAMN16246548, study PRJNA631951) | gut metagenome | biome: gut microbiome; feature: rumen; material: fiber-attached | host: Bos | place: Iran: Karaj | collected 2018-10
CCTCTTAGCGTAGCGAAGGTGGGGGGAGATCTTCGTTTCAGGCGGGGTTCAAGCCCCGACTGAAATGAGATGCGAAGCATCGTTTTGTTACCGAGGAAACGCTGAAGGCGTTTTCGAGGTGACTTTGACTCCGCTGTAAATTTCAGATAGCATGCCCAATAGCATCTTTCCAGCCATTAAGCCTTTTCTGTCTGTCTTCTTTTAGCATATTTGGGTAAAACTCGGTATCATCCTTTTCCTGTTGCTCCTGATGATCCTGTACTTCATATAACACTGTTCCCAACTTTTTCATACATCCGGTTTATGACCGATCGTGATATTTTACGTTATGTACAACCTCGGATCCTCAAGAATTCAGTTTCTTTTCAGATACGCCCTTTTTGTCCAGAGTATAAACTACCGGTGCTGAATCCATCGTTGTATACCAGATAACCTTTTTATTTGCATAGATAGGTTTACAATCCGAAAGATAACCTTTCGCGGTCTTGACCTTGGATATCTCACCCTTCGCGTTATATTTCACATATCCTATCTTTCCGCTGACTTTACCGTTTTCTATGATATCCCAGATAATATATCCGCCTGACTTACCTGTGGAAACCATCTGAGGAGTACCTGCACTCTTTTTTCCGTTTTCACTGTACGAAGTGATCTTTACAGTCTTGGTCGCTTTTTCGGTAAAATCTGATTTGGGAGTATATGTCAGATAAACATTCTTTACTTCGTCAAAATCGGCATTACCACCCTTGCCGTCAGTAACATAGGATGTCACATATCCGCTCTTTGTTTCTTCGAGTCCACCAACCGATGTACCCGTCCTGTTGTATCCGAACTCAGCATCTCCGGTATATTCCGGTATATCATAAACACTGATCATTTTTCCCGATTCGGAATAATATTTCTTTTCGCCTGCTTTTATCAAGTTCTTGAACAGAGCAAGTGTCCTGGGACTTGCATCACCATGATCTAAAGTAATGATATTTTTATCACTGTCAATGATGATAAACTGATTAAAAGAATGGCTGACTCCGCCGGCAGAACGTGAACCGAACTTTGAATAAAAGTCCAGAACCTTCATCTTCTTCTGATCTACCTCTATGGTAAAATTACCCTGATGTGTATATCCGTCATCTGCGCGACGATACCTTGTACCGCAAGCATGGATGTACAGATATCCGTTTGCCTCCACACAACGAAGTGAACCTGCCTGGAAAGGCATATGAGTATTTGAGCCTTTGATAGTTACTGTATCAAGCTTTTCCCAGTCTTTTGAATACTTATCAATAAAGATCACAGCTTTTGAATCACTGTCATTTTCATTTTCGCTACCTGTGATGATAAAGTTGTAATCTTTTCCGCTGAAAAATCCTCCCCATACTCTGTTTAAGTCTGTTTCGATCGTAAAAGCATCAAGGAGCTTAAAGTCTTTGGAGTATTTCTCAACAACTGTCGCGCCGCTTTTCTCGACACGCCAGTAATATGTACCATCCCAGTAAAGATATGATGTTACATTCTGGGCACAGTACATCTTATATCTTTCCATGACAGCATCGCTGTAAATGTGTTTAGAAACATTATTGCTTTCAAGGATCTCATCACGTGTAGTCGCAGATATGGTCAGCTCCTTTAACTTCTCACAACCCGAAAAAGCATCATCATCCATGACCTGTACAGTGTCTATCGAGCTGATGGTCTTCAGATTCTTACAGCCTTCAAATGCTCTGGCCTTTATACAGGTAAGTACCTTAAAACCTGTAAGTGAAGAAAGACTCTCGCAGTTACGGAACGCATATTCACCCACAACGGTCACTGCTCCCAACCCCTCTACCGTAGTAAGAACAGCACATTTACCGAAAGCATTGTCCCCTATTATCTCAACGTTTTTCATACCCTTAACGGTCTTAAGAGCCTGACATCCGTAAAAAGCGCCTTCTTCCAGTTCTTCAACCGTATCGGGTATCGTGACGGAGACAAGGTTTTTATGATTGCATACAGCCCATTCACCTATCTTTTTTACCTTAACACCATCAAACTCATCGGGGATAACGATACTTTCCTTGGAATCAGGGTACCAGGTCAGTGTCTGTGTTTTAGGATTAAATCCTACCCATTCGTTATCTATCTTATAATACTTTACATCCGGATCTTCATCTGCTAAAACGTTCCTTCCGGGGAACAAAGCTAAAACCATTACCATTACAAGAGCAAGTGATATTATTTTCTTTGAAAGTTTTTTGTGTCTCCTCATAAACGTTTTCTCCTTACCAGTCTTTAACATCATTCAGTTTTTTATCTTTAGGTATCTCCCTGCGGCGTCCGTATTGATAAGCGTATTCATTTTCGCCTTCTTCTACATAGACTATCATATCCGCACGGTGATCATTATAGATCGGCATATCACACAGATCTATATCAAAATACTCTAATTTACTGTTCACCCAGTCAGAATCGGTATTATCAATAAATCTCCATTTCCCGTCAAAATATGCCATATTGTACTCATGATTTACCTGCTCGTCTTCCCTGAAATCCTGATATATTGTTATACACGGGATCCCTGCTGTCTGGAAGAGGATCTGGGTCAGACGTGAATACCCGAAACAGCTGGTTTTACCGGATTTGCCGGATTTGTCCGCTTCCATTATCCTCTGATATACATCCCATGGATTGTATGAAAGCCCTGTTCCTGTTTCATATTCTATATGATCTACAACCCAGATACATATGGCTTCAGCTTTTTCTCTGTCGGTTTTACACCCCTTAGTGATCTTTTTCACAAGCTTCGCTATCTCTTCTTCTTTTTCTTTATCCCCCTGAAGCCACCAGAGTTCATTCTGTTCCTCAAAAATTTCGGGATCTTCCAGATAATGGATAACTCTCCTTAGCGAACCGATCACTTCTCCCCATTTACAATCCGGGCAATTCACAACCTTTTCTAAAGAAGGACAATCGAAAAATGAAGACTTGTCGACCTCTGCCTTGCTCTTTTTCGCAAAACTCACACCTTTGAGAGATGTGCAGAAGGAAAAAGCTTTTTTCCCGATCTTTGTAACCTTAGAAGGAATATCGATATATTCGATTGCGGAACATCCGTAAAAAGCTTCCTCACCTATCGTTTTCAGCTTTGCCGGCAAGGTAACCTTTTTAAGTTTTGTGCAGTTCTTAAATGCTGCCTTATCGATGCCTTTAACTACAACTTTAGATATCTTCTTGGGGATCTTGGCCTCAGTGATACTTTTATCAGCCCCTGTGATGGTACCGCTACTTTTATCAAAATAGAGCTTTCCGCCTTTTACCGCATATGTTACCTGTGATCCTGCAGAAGCCGGAACACTCCTGACTACGGCTAACGTATTCGTCATGACCAGAAATACTACCAACAGTGCTACAAGTTTGTAGAATGATCTTCTTTTTTCGTATTTCATCTTTTCCCTCCATTTTTGAACTTACATGGTGTTTCAATTACCACGACGCTTCATCTTTTTTCTCTCTTCGGCTTTATCTATCAGCTTTCGTGCTTCCTCAAAAGCCTCCGGAAGGTATTGATCCACGTCCTCTTTACCCTTCTTTTCTTCCTGTTTTATCTTTTCCCAGGAAGCCAATCTTTCTTCATCAGAAGAATATACCACTCCGCTGAACACATGCGGATGCCTGCGGACCATTTTATCAGCAACCGTACCCGCTACATCTTCAAAAGTAAATAGCCCTTCCTCTTCTGCCATCACAGCATGGAACATAACCTGAAGCAGCAAATCGCCAAGTTCTTCTTTTAAATTTTCTGCGTTTCCGGTTTTCTCCAAAATGTTGATGCCGCATACCACTTCCGCAGCTTCCTCTATACATTCCGGTTTCAGGCTCTCGTGTGTCTGCGCTCTATCCCATGGACATCCGTTTTCACTTCTAAGAGTTTTTACGATCTCTTTTAATCTCTCTATTTCTTCCATACAACACTCCCAAATCTTTTAAATAATTTCAGAGATTCCTGATATCTGCATTTTTATTTCTCATTCATTTTCCATATAAGCTCACTCCCAGGTTTTCCAAACATCCGGTTTATAACCGATTGTAGATTTTTTCCCGTTACGAACAACCGGAGTTTTGATGATCTGAGGATTTTCAAGGATCTTCTCCAGCTTATCTTCTTCCGCGATATACTTGATCAAGGACAATATATCCTGATCCTTAGAGTTTTGATCCAGCATGTTATCGATACCGCCATTAGCCTCGGCTACCGATGTGAATTCACCCTTGCTCATGCCCTTTTCTTTCATATCGACAAACTGATATTTGATACCACGTTCCTTGAAGAACCTCTCAGCTTTTTTTGTATCATTGCATTTCTTTGTCCCAAAGATCTGTATATTCATCTTGCGTTCCTCTTTTTTCTGACCCTATTTCAACTTTTAAGCGATATAAATATAACAGGTCGAACTCCTACTTCCGTACTGACATATGGTATATTCGTCAGATACTCTCCCTGACCATCAATCCCGGTTCCTCTGATACCTGTCAGGCCCGGGTCTCTCAGCCACCAGATACTGCTCGGTTCACCATCCGCCGTCCCATAATTGATATTGTCAGAAGATGATAAAGCGATAAGCCCCTTTGATAGAGCATATTTTGTTGCTGCACTCCGGGCAGTGATGTCGTAATACTCACTTTCATCATTAAAACCATATGCTGTATTATTTGTATCTTCAACAGAAAGAAGGAATACCTTATCTTTAGTATTTTTACCACCCAGGGATTTACTGTCGTTTTCTTTATTCGATATCGTCTGTTTTTTGATCATGCTCTTTTCGGTATCATTAAAAGCAGTGCCGTAAAAATCTTTGTTGAGCCATGATCTTAACGTACTCTTCTCCCATACGGTACCTTCGTCAACCGAATGGAAAGGCTTTACATCAAGGATGTATCTGCTCATCAAAAGTAATCCCTTTTTGCTTTTAGACAGGACTACCCATTCGATATTCTCCTTGCCGTTCTTCGAAACATTATCCTGCTCATAACGTCCAAAACTAATGATATCTCCCTGTTCTACGTCTGAAAAATCATATACTGATCTCACCACTGCTTTTTTGACCGAACTGAATTTCGAATATATAGTTCCGTTATAAGCCCTGACTTTTATCTTATAGGCGCCTTCGGATAAACCACTGATTGTATAAGTCCTTTTTGCTTTCCCGTTCTTTTCTACGGTAGCTGATTTTTTATAATCCGATGTATCCGGATCTTTTATGTAGATCTCATATCCTTCCGCATTCTTAGTCTTTTTTATTGTGACTTTGACATTATCATCCGTAACCTTTACGCTGATCTTCGGTTTGGCGGGAGTCTTTTTCGATGCCGCCGAAATACCCGCAACCTCAACGATCCCTGTGATCAACGCAAAAATAAATACAAAAACAGCAACCTTTAGTGTTCTCTTCATATATCAATCCTTCCTGCTTTAACAACTAAACTCCTATCTTTCAAACCCAGCATAGGCATACCAATCTGACATCCTTCTTTAAATACTGCGGTCCCATCTGCATTATAATCGACCTGACTGTCTCCAAAATCAGCTACTGCCAGGAAATTAGCTCTCAGAGCCATTTCTTCCGCTAACTCATTTAATATTGGTAATTGTTCTTCCTGAGGAGTTACCGCTCTTTTTTCAATAACTCCTTAAGCCTAGGATTTTCTACCGGTTTATTTACATCTACTCCCATTATATCTCTTCTCCCAAATTTTAATTATCTCTTCCCAAAGCTTATAATTGATAAAGTGGTTTTATTGAATCATCAATTTATTATTCTGCGAGCCAGTCCTCTCTGGTCATCAGACTGACATGTCCCGTCCCCAGAATAGTTTTCCGACCCAATAACCAAGCTCACATTCATCATCGCGACGGTGACGTTTCGGGCATCTGCGTGGGTCCGGGATCAGATGTGTCTGAAACGAAAGATGTCGGTTCCGATCCATAAGTCCCCATTGTTTCCTCGGCAATCGTAGGCGTTAATGTTTCGGTAACACTCTCAGAACAGCCTGTCAGAATGCAGACCAGTATCCAAACCCAGCAAAGGTTTAAAAATCTGTTTCTCATGAAATAACTCTTTCTAATGTAATCGACACCCTCTTGGATATAAATTTTTTGATCAGTCCTTAACAGTGACTTCACAGGTAGCCTTAAATCCATAAGAGGTCTTTACAGTAATTGTGGTTTTACCTTTCTTTTTTCCGGTTACCTTTCCCTTTTTTGTTACTGTTGCAACCGCTTCATCAGAAGAGCTCCATTTCTGTTTACCATATATTTCACAGGAAATATATTCTCCCGAAAGCCACGAATCGGTGTTTTTATATCCAAGTTTAACAGAAAGCTTCTTTGTCTTTCCTTTTTTTACAGAATTAACATTAAAGGAAGCTTTTACCATATCCTTGGGCACTTCGATAACCTGGCTGTATTTTCCCGAAACACCGACAAAATCTTCCTTTAGTCCACTGTGTGAAGAAAATTCGCCTGATATACAGATATAACCCTCTCCTTCAACCAGAAATGCGCCAAGACCTACGTAAATATTGTTTGGGTTGATCATGCTTGTATAATGACCTGTCACAGCGTTCGAATTCTGCTTTACCCAGTCTTCTTTCTCACCGTACCACTGATTTACTCCGCCTACCATATTTCCATTGTAATTCCAGGCTAAAACTTCTCCCCAGCTTTGGTTACCGTTATAGGTTACACTAAAGCATCTTTGACCGTTCGGACGGGTGTGATCCCAGAATATATCAGCCTCAGCAGCTCTCGTTTGAGCGATCATCTCAAGATCTGAAGACCATCTGATCGGAACATAGTCTTTTTCGGTCAGCTTTTTTCCGGTAGAAGGATTGATAACGCCTTCCTTGCATGCTTCCAGTCTTATTTCATTGATCCTGTCCAAGGCCTTCTGTCTTTCATCAGTCTTGAATGTTCCTTTGACCACTACAAAAACATTGCCTTCCGATGGGGACTTTGTCGGGGCTTTACGGGTTTTTGCCTCAAGAGTCCCTCCCGGGATCAACATAGCTATCATGCATGCCATTACTGCAACAAATAAACCATACCTTACAGTCCTTAAAAATCTCTTCATGGTAAATCCTCCCTCGAATAAAGCTTTCAGAATTTTTCAAGTCAATAATGCTGTTTCAATCAGAGAACCGTCCCGCTGATTGACCGCTGATCGACTTCCAACTTACTTAAAATAATACCACAAAAGAGCGAGGTTGTAAACATTTCCATAGCGATCAGAGAACCGGTCCTGTGAAATTTTTTAAATTTCTTGACAAGACTACCGTTCGGTAGTATAATTACTACCAAATAGCAGTTTAAGTATTGGAGATGTATTATGACAAGAAAAGAAGAGATTATTTTTGCAACCCTTGAACTGGCGTCGACATACGGCTTAAGAGCAATTTCACTTTCGCAGATAAAAGGTTTAAGGACGCTATAGATTCGGTAGAAAAAACTTCATAAACGATCAATAATATTATATCCTCGGATCTATATATTTTTTCATGTCACACATCCGTGTGTCTTCTGTAAACCCCTTTTATCACACCTGTAACGGAAACGATCAATGGAACTGCGACTACAAGCATGGTTGCCAGATTTACGTCAGAAGAAAAAGCGACAGGAAGAACTCCGAAACCGACATTTGCCGGACCCTCGAGGTTGTTTTTCAGGGCGATAAGATAAAATATTGCCGCCCCAAGAGAAAACACCAAAGAGACCAAAGCAAGCGGCAGCGTGATCTTTTTACGTTTTTCTTTGGTTTTATTGTTATAATAGAGTTCCCACACCACTATGGACATGAATGCATCAAATGACACAAACATGGATGCAAGAATATATGGAATGTAGCCGTTTGAAAAGTCTATGATAAAAATGCCGTAGAAAAATCCACAGAAACCGTATAGCCCGATCAAAAGCCAGAAGGTCCTGAAGAAACAACGGATACCCCTTAACTTTTTGGCGATCGGAGCACGTGACGGAGCGCTCAATTCCTTGATCTTCCCCAGATATTTCAGAATACATACACCCAAAATGATAAAAACAGCAGCATAAAGCACGGCATCCAGAGGGTAAAATCTTGAAGGAGATCCTTCTATAAGTGACAGATATTTTCCGACAATACGCATAATGAGCACATAAGTTATAATGATGGAACCTAATACTATCCCTATGACAGCATTCTTTTTAGCTCTTTTATGAAGCAGGATGGGACTTTCGTTCCGATAGAATGTATGTGCCACCATCAGTCCGCTTAAAGAGAGATAGAATGACAAAAATATGGGATGTGAACGCAAAAGGTCGCGAAGAGCTATGTCTATCGAACCGCAGACTGTCGATCCGATACACTCGGACAGGCAGTACAGATAATTCATGAAAGTAAAGGCGGAAAGCATAAAGAACAGCACCAACGCTGAAATAATAAGAAAATTTTGCTTATATCCTGTTTTCATCACCACTTCACCCATGCGGTAAAATCGCCGTTTTCCCTTTCATTGAAATAAAGGTGTTCCAGATCAAAAGAACCGCTTCGATCGGTCAGCGTAACCAAAGAAGCTCCTATCAAATCGAAGTCCTCTGTGATCCCGACCGATCGTAAACCTGCCTGCATAGCCTCATCTTCCGAGCCGGCTTCAATATGAGCAAAATAAAGTTCCTTGTCTGTCTTCACGCCGAGACCTAGAACAACCCCTTCATATTCCACGGTCCAATCCACATTGTGGGCGTGTCCCATAAAGGCTGCCTTAAGATTGTGGTCTTTAGCACGGTCGATAAAATCACTGTCGTAATTCTCATCATTCGCAAAATCTTCGAGCTTAAAAAATTTATTTTTAAGTGTGATCCCATCTTCCGTAACAGCCTTCCATGCCGTATTACATTCATCCTGGGGTATGTGATAATAAGCTATAGCGGGCACCTCATCGCCTGCCAGTTCATGTTCACGTATGAACCAGTCGGTCTGTTCGGAATGTATATGATCCGGAGTCCTAAAGACAGATAATTCTGTTTCAGAGAATGAAGCCCCGGAATCAAGGTTTGCGATCATCCATGCAACCGATGAATCTTTGGTGCCATCTTCTGTCAGGTTGATGATATAATTACTCCTTCCGTAAAGATCGTCAGTCTGTTCGAAATAGATACAGTGCGGTGCATTCATAAAGCGTTCTGCCAAAGTGTTCGGATTGAACAGACTCTGATGGTCATGATTACCCCATATGGGAGCGTAAAGGAAGCCATATTCTTCCGCTTTCTTTTCAAAATAATCAATGAATGTATCGAGATGATAAGTGTTTGCCAGCATGAAAAGATCACCGGTCAGTTCGACCAAATCTATCTTTGCTGAAGCACCTTGAATTGAAATGATATGATCATTTACTTCTTTTAACAGCTTGTCCAGATAAGACATCGAGGCTATAGTTGAAGTATTCGCATTCCAGTGGATATCCGTAAGCTGCAAAATATTAAAATCATCATGATATTTCAGAGTAAATACATAATCTTCCGGATGATCCGAAGAACTGACTGCTTCCCTACAAGAGGCAAGAGAAAATATCAAGACTATCGCCATTACCATAATGGACAGCCTATATCTTGAAATCCTTAGAAATCTCTTCACTGTAATTCCTCCGGTTTATTTTTTATGTTTATTTTCCTTAGAATAATATTCTTCGCCCGTATCAAGGCATAACGCAGCCAGTCTTCCACCCTCAAAACAACTTTGGTACCGTGTACCTTTAAGAATATATTACATCATTTAACAATTTCGAAAAGGTACACGGTACTTCCTTGAGGCAATTGTCATTTTCCATCGGAAACGAAACTTTTCTTGGCACTCCACTTACCCCAGCCGGAAGCATTCTTTACACGTACGGAAACTGTGACCTTCTTGCCCTTCTCGCATTTTATCTTGATAATGTTAGACTTGCTTGAAGCCTTATATACCTTTTTATCACCCTCAACGGTATATTTTACCTGATATTTCTTGGCGCCATCTGCTTTTTGGGCTGTTACCTTTACTTTGGCTCCTTTAACATCGGTAATCTTTGAGACAACTCCACGTGCGGGCTTTACGGCAGTGTCGGTGTCAACTTCAGTATCAGTGTTAATATCAGTGTTCGTGTCGGCAGCAACAGTTCTTTTATAAAAATAGACTGTACCATAGCCGGCTTTGGTATTACATCCCGCAACAATGTACTCTCCGTCATCCGAGATATACAATGTTGTTGTACTGCCCGGAACCTCTCCGTCACGCATAGAATCAGACCAAACCAAAGAACCGTCCGTTGTATCAAAAAGGTCGATAACACTGTTCATACTGTTATTCCTTCTTACGGCCAAATACTTTCCATCAGCTGTAAATTTACCGTTACCCGACCCCCTCTCGGTAGCAAACAAAATATCACCTGTCTTCGTATCAAATACCATACCACTAGCTACTGAAAAGGAACTTGTAAATTCATTACCGTAATACAGCTTGCTCTCATCCTTGGAGAGTGCCAGATATCCCAAGCTCGGCGTATCAAAACACCATAACTGTTTACCGGTTTTGGCATCAATGAGTCTCAATGAGTTAGTACCACATTTAACTGAAACAGCTATATACTTGCTTCCCACTGCAATTGCCGTTCCCCACGATCCGATATAAGCCGCCCACCTCTGATTTCCGTCCGTATCATAGCAATAGAGATGTCCATTTCCACAGGTTATATATATAAGCTTACCGTCGGTGCTGTAATCTATGGTTCTGATCTGATTACCCAGCCTTGCGCTCCACAATATTTTATCAGATTTCCAATCTATGCAATGAATATCCCCGTTATTATTGGACATCATAAGACGGCTGTTATCGGGACTCAGTTTGGAACATCTTGAAAAGAATTCTTTGCTCTCATATGCAGTTCCGGTTAATTCTCCCAATTTGGGTAGAACATTCCTCTCATACACCTTTGTACCATCGCGTTTATATATCTTTACAGAGGTATATTCGTTGTCTTTATCACCAAACTGCGTAACAATATACTGACCGTCATTTGATACATCAACATATGGCGTCTCATTGTCCATGTCTATCTTTATCTGATAGCTACCGGTTTTATCATAAACATTCAGCCAGCAATCCTCACTTAATACCGTTTTATCCTGAATGCCGGAATGAAACGGCACGGTAGCTATGGTATCGCCGTCATCCGACCAATCAGTCCAATAACCCTGTATTCCGAGTTCCAGCGAACCCGTCTTTTCGTACAGCGGCTTATGAGTATGGCTTTTTAGGTGCAGATCAAGCGTAATCGTCTGTCCGGGCTCTGGTCTGATGATCTGTTCCCGGTAATAATACTTCATATCATTAAAGCTGTTTGGTCCGAGATCCAGAATGATCCTGTAAGGCTGATACGTACCGTAATAATTATTATAATACGGATACAATTCCAATGTATAATATCCGTTTTCATCAATATCCACAACAGCGGACACTATCCCATTTTCAGCCTTAACACGGATATATTCTACGGGTTTGTTGCCCGCCTCATCAACTACACTACCTTTTACTACAGCTGTACCTTTGATCATTTTAGGAGCCGAATCGCGGGTATAATAGTTTATTTTTGTCGACATCGACAATTCGATATTTTCATTGATAGGCTTAAATGTGTCATGTTCCTCGTCTGGCTGCCAAACACTAAGACGCTGGATATATTTAAATTCGCCCGACTCATCCGAAGATAATCTGTTGTATCCGTTAAATCCTATCGTCATTACCGCTCTGTGAGAGGAATGAGGAAGCAGGTAAAAATTAAAGGGGTTTGGATGAAAAATAAGAAGATCCTTGTCAACATATTCCGATAAAAAGCCTGAGTATGAAAAGGATTCTTCGCTGCCAGTCTCAAGCTTTATATACTTATCCGTATTATTAACAATAAGCATATCTCTTATTATTTCACCATCCATGGGGAGATTGACCGTACTTGTTTTTTCGACATATACATATATGCCTTCCAAGTTCCCTGTTCCGGTGAAAATGCAGACCGGATCGTCAAGTACCTCCGAAGGGGCCTCCATTATTTTGTCTTCGGTTATGATATAAGAATTATCGAACTTGGTTGCCGCTCCTGCAAACTCAGGTACAGAGAACCGGACAAACAATAATGTTGTTGCAAATATCAGTGCCATGATCTTTCTAAATACGTGTTCTTTCATAAAATATATCCTCCGTTTCCTTTCTTCTCTCCAGCATGAGCAACGCTGACCGCAAGGTAAAATCCATAATGCTGTAAATTATTCTTCATCCTTGCCCCAAACAACCTCTTTATTATATTTCTCTTTTAGGAAACTACAAAGTTCCGCCAGGTATTCCAAATCCATCTGAAATCTTACGTCAGGTCCTGGATAAACATCCCATTCTTCGTTCTTCTTCTCGGGATCAAAAACAATTTTTTCAAGTTTTTTAATTTCAAAAACTAATGAATCCTTCTCTGTTATGAGTTGCTCAAATGTATCGTTCTTATGGTCATCAATAAACACCCTCGGACTTATCATCATAATGTATTACCCCCCACCAATGCTTTCTTTGATTCCCTTGGTACCTGACACTATAAACCTAGTTAATCCATATTGTACATCTTCATTGTTTCGCGATTTCGATACTCATGTTTTTCATAGTAAGCGATCAGTTCCCCGGATTTATTCCTAAGCGCAACCATATACACATCTTTGTTTTCCTTCTCATTATATGATGTGTAAATAATATTGTTATCCTTAGATGCCTTGAACCATTCCAAAACCTTTATTATCATCTCACGTGATTTGTCGTTGTGGCAGTTAAGAAGACTTTGACCCATAAGATTCTCACCGCCCCATTTCTCATATCGGCTTATTGCTGCGGGATTCATATAAATGATCACATGATTAAGATCACAGATAACTACAGCAGCTTTGTCAACTTCCAGAACGCTTTTATAAACTTCATTAAGATCTATCACTATTTATCTCCTTATATTATTACACCTATGTATACCCCTTGTGTTTGACACTGTAAACTACTAGCAGAATAGTCAGCGTTCCTGGAAAAACTCTATCTCTTCTCCCAGAGGACCAAAACAGAACGCCATCCTGGCGGGGTACTCAGGATCAGAACGGATAACTATGTCGTTAGGTTCTATGAACACATTATAGCCGGCTTCTTTTACTTTCCGAACCATTTCATCTACATCATCAGTAGCAAAGGCTATATGTCTTAACGCTCCTTTTGTCTTTATACCATCACCATTGTTAAAGATTTCCAGCATTCCATTACCAAACCCTATCATTACTCCTTCCGGCCATTCACGAACTATCTTAAATCCTAGTACATCGAGATAAAAAGACTTAGCACTCTCAAACTCGTTTTCTGTTCCACATTTTAAGGAAATATGATGTAATCCAGATATCATAGTCGCTCCTCTCGCTCCACACTCTCACAATCATTGAACTTCGCAAACTCCCGCAAAGCCCTCTCTAAAACGGCCTCAGCCTTTTTTGTGACACGGAAATCAGGTTCCCACCAAAGTCCCTTCACCTGCAGGATATGTGTCCTCCTATCCGGGACAGCCTCAATACGCCCGGCAAAACGCTCTCCAAACAGGATAGGAAGCGTATAGTATCCATATTTCCTTTTTTCCGCCGGAGTATAGATTTCCCAGGCATACCTGTAATCCCACATTGACAGGATCAGAGCCTTATCCCACATGAGTGGATCAAGCGGTGCTATAAATGACATGCGAGGCTTCAGATCTGCTACGCCTTTTATTACATCCTGCATAAGCGAATCATCTTCAGAACGATAATAAAACAAAACCTTAAAGCCCTCTACTTCTATTGGACATATTTTCCCTTCATCAGCCAGAGCAGAAAGAATCTTTTTCCTTTTATCAGCGTTCAGATCTATGCCGAGGAATGCAGTGCTGTTTTTATCCCAGAGCAGTCCCACCGCCCCTATACGCCTAAGTACACGCCATGCCAAGAAATCCTCATTATCTTTACAGGGGTTCCCTGCATTCAGAACTTCCACCGGCAGATACTTCGCTGCAAGGTCATAATACTTCCGGCTTCCATTTTTATGATGAATGATCAGTTCCCCATCCGTGTACATCTGTTCCAGTACCGATCTCGCCGCCGGGGACTTCTTTTGCCAATTCCCGCTCCAATGCATTGAAGAGTGCCAGAATATCTCACCCTCAATAGGAAGAGTATCGCTACAGACCGGACCATTCTCACGAATATATGCAAGAGCCCTTTCCTTCAAACCTTCCAAGCCTTCAAAAGTAGCTCCGAGATCATGGCTCCTTTCCCTATAGGAAGAAAAGAATGGCCAGTCCTCAGTAGGCCAGATAGAGAGTTCTTTATCAGCATAATCTACAAGTTTCCTGTCTTCATAGAGAAGCTCCCTGAGCATTGTTTTCCTAAAACCTTTAACCCTTGACTGCAGAGTCAGTTCTGCATTTTTGCCGCATACATCAACAGGATCAAACTGTATGCATCCGGCTTGCCTCACATATTCGTAAGCCCCTTGCTTCCCTATGAAACGATGTGTTCCTATCAAACCCTGCTTCGCAAGTATGAACTGCCTTGCCTGTTGCTTTGAAATTTTTCTCATACTTAAATCTATCCTTAATGTGAACTACATCGGTAATTGAATTACCGAGCATCAAGTGCGCGTGGCAAGCCACGTAGGTCTTGAGGTGCGTCCATGACACCCATACTGCTACCTGTAAAGGTTACACAGCTACTTTAATTATCACTGTATTATCAAGCCCGGAAACGGGCATGGCTATTGTGGCACCCAAAACAGCACTATACTTCCGAAGGATATTATAGGCCCC
>JAEEGL011190774.1_pt1 | contig 14882 bp, 8 predicted proteins | sample 9134231 | NCBI WGS metagenome assembly JAEEGL01 (sample SAMN16246548, study PRJNA631951) | gut metagenome | biome: gut microbiome; feature: rumen; material: fiber-attached | host: Bos | place: Iran: Karaj | collected 2018-10
ACAAGAACCGATCCTCCTGCAGACTCCATTGTTGATCCCGATACGAAAGTCACATTGTACATCTCATTAGGCCCGGATTATATTAAAGCAGAAGAAGGAACAATTAACTGGTATCAAATAGATCCCGAGCATCCCGACGAATGGAATTTCAGCGGACTTCAGATCTATGAGAACAATCTGTACATCTATTGCGAAACTACGTTCGGAACATCCTTCACTCTTGACGGCTTCGGGTATGCAAGTCTTAGCGATTCGTTTGAAAACAAGGTGCCGCTGACGATTATCGATCCTGACCTTAACGATCTCCCCGAAAACACGGAAGTTAAGGCCGGAGAACTGTTTAAGTTCTACATAAAGGTCCCGATGACTCACCTTGAGTCCGAACGACCGACATTTCTTGCGTGCCAGATATTCATTGAGCTTAACGGAATTCAGGAAAAAATTCAGTTATACTTCACAGCATCGTGGTAATAAAAACCTTTTCATCGGCCCCGGATCTCCCGAGGCCGTTTTTAAATCGTTTCCAAAAAAAGCCATGTAAACCGGAAATTTTTGCGTTCTGAGGTGGGCGGTCGGTCTCGTTTCGTCAGACTCGCGCTCCCTTTGATGGCGGGGGGGTTATCTTGCTTCCCGCCGCCTGGCAAGTTCCATCAGATAATCTGCGTCAATCCTGCCTTGCTCCGCTTCCTCGTGGTGTTCTCTGCACAGACAAATTAGATTGCCGTCGTCAAATGCGAAGCTGCTGTCTTTTTCAAGCGAGATTATGTGATGTGTCTCGAGTTCGTTATCACACTTTTTGTTATAAGTCAATAAATAAACACAAAAAAACGCGCAGGATGGTAACAGTTCATTCGGAAATCCGAAGTCTGTCTTCCTGCGCGGTCCGGTTTAATACGGGTCAAAAGCCATAATTATTATATCAATTCTTCCCTGCCAGGTCAGTCCCTTGCGTTTTTCCTCACCAATATTTGACATAAACCTTTGTCGTCGTTCCTGAACCCAGATTCCTGTATAACCCGATCTGCATGCCGTTGCTGTTTATGTTGACCTTGTAGTTCGCGAACGTGTTTGAACTGCCGTATGCTGAACGGTGGTATGAGAGGGGCTACTCGCTAGCCCCAACTCGATTGCGGACCGATGCACCGGAAGATCAGCCGGCGATCTGTTCGTTCATCAAGCAGAAGTGAGTGATGCTCACCGGCTCAGCAGAGGAGGTGTACACCGTCACATAGGTGTACCCGATGCTCTGCACGTCCTGTTGCGCGACCAGTTCGGCAATATTGACGCTGTGAGGGCCGACGTCGACCGGCAGCTCGATGTCGCCTACGCCGTCGCTCCACAGTTTGGTCACGCATATTCGTGTGATCCCCCCGTTCCACAGGCTGTAATTGAGGTACGGGCAGCGCTCGACCGTATCGTTGGTGAAGGCCCAGACGCAGCACTGCTCACGGCCGACGGCCGCGCAGAGGTCCACGCCGTCCATGCTGTTCTGCAGTACGAGCATACCGTCGTCTTTGATATAATAACCGCCGTCCACGTATGAGATGGATGGGGTCGTCTTCATCATAACGGTTTTATCCGGGTCATCGTCGCTACCGGCCGCACCGAAGTCAACGATTTTGTACGGGTCGGCGAGAATCTGCGGTACCGCCTGCAGGATCAGATCCCGGAACTCCGGCTCCATACCGTCCGGCATCCAGATCAGCTCCTGCACCGAAGCACCGGTCAGCTTGGCGTACCACATCACGCCAGCCGCGTAAGAGCCGTATACACTCAGGTGGACCTTGTCCCCCGCGTAAAGGTAATGCTTGTATTTTGACGTCTTGAGACTTTCGATAAGCGTGCCGGCGGGGATGATGGCGCTCACATCCTGGTTGGGCGCCATATAGGTCGCCACGTCGTCACAGATCCGGCTGAACATCTTGTCCGTGTTGCCATCGTAGTTTTCCAGAAACAGATGATAGGGACAGCCTTTCATATACGGGGCACGCAAATTGCAGAAGATCTGGGCACCCGGACAGTGCTGCCGCACTATCCGAATTAGCTTCGGCAGATCCTCCTCGCTGTTCGGGTTCTCCGAATACAGAAAGCCCTGATCCAGCACGATGATATCCCATTTTTCCTCTTCAAGGTGCTGGATATACGTCTCTTCTTTGACGACGTTGACGCCGACAAACTGGGTGTCGTTACCCTTGCCGAAGGCAAAACATTTCGGCTGCTCATACAGGCTTAGATAGGTCTTAAAATTAGCGTCGCCCCGCCAATTCAGACCGACAAGCATATCTGTCCCCAGATCCCGCGAAATGGAGGTCAGGTACTTGACCGAGGCGGCGGTGTTGGAGTGCCCGCAGGCAAGAACTTTAAGCGAGCGGGGCCTTTGTTGCGAAACAATGGACGTGGTCATGGCAAAGTCTCCTTGTCTTTCGATGGTTTTTTCTTTTATAGTCTATTTACAGATTTTAATGTAGCACTGTTTTTTAGAATCCTGTAGACCTGCGCTTCGGAATACCCCACGTTTATGGCGACGCAAAATTCCTTCAGCCTGTCCACGTACCTGTATCTGTACACAATGTTGCAGATGTCTCTCGAGCGCCGCAACTGCTCTAGCAGAGACTCGTACAGGTTCTTTCGCTCGTTCATTATAAAGCGCGCCTCGCGAATTCTGTTTTTCAAGCCGCTGAACGCGTTTGCCGTTAAGACGCTCTAAGAGCATACTGACGGCAATGAACATGACTAGTTTCGTACTGTTTTTTGTCCCGGACATTTTATAAGAACTGCATTCACTTCAGCAGAGGCAGACCGCATTTTATGCAGCGGTCATTCTCCTTCGCGTTTTTAGTTCCACAGCTGACACACGCTATGAACGGAGCGTTTGATTTGTCGTATAGTTCATACGGAAAACTGAACTGAGGGTGGTATCTGAAACGATCTCCGACATTAAGATAGTTGTATGCCCATATCTGCGAGCCTTCCCACTCAACGATCTTCTTTTTTCTGCCGTTTACAGTTCTTGCTACGGTCGTGTATTCTGTGACCATCCCGCGCCCAAGGCTGTCGTGCTTTCTGTCTGGATCGTTGTGGCGGTATGTACGGCGCGTTTTCTTGTCTGTGACGACGGCTTCGTATGTATTTCCGGCACGATCTTTTATAAAACCGTAAAGTGCGAATATAAGGAAAACCGCAGAAACGATCCCTCCGTAAAGAGCCGCCTGACCCGTCTCCATTTTACCACTTACGGCGGCATAGATCACAAAGCCGGCAAGAGGGAGCGGCACAAGGATAAACGCAAATATTCCCGCCGCCTTCCGGTTTTTTCTGACAGCCGCAAGTATCTCCGGATGATTTACGCGATCGGAAAATCCCGGAGACGGTATTCCGTTCCTGACAGTGCCGTTACCGGCATATTCGGGACCAAAGTCTTGTCGCTCCCGTGTTTCTGCGTCCTTCACCGGGGAGACCAAAGACGCCCCGCAGTTTGGGCAGAATTTCGTGTTTTCGTTCAACTGCATTCCGCAGTTTGGGCAAAATCTTGTCATTTTTTTCTCCTTATTTCACAACTTATAGTTTATAGTATATTATTCTATCACTTTTTTCCCTATATGTCAATAAATAAACACAAAAAAAGCGCAGGACGTAACAGCACGTTCGGAAATTCCGAAATCTTTCTTCGTGCGTGCTTTTCCGATGTTAATAACTGTTACCTTTGGATAATTATCTGTCTTCTAACGGGTGTTCACGTCAGGAAGTAAAATCTGCCGGGTGGAGGGCTTTTCCTTTTTTGCAAGCAGTATTTAACTGGTTTTCATTGACTTCAGGCCAAGCCTGTGATATAATAATTATAAATTTAAAGAAAAAACCAGAAAAGGAAAAGGATAATGAAAAAATACGATATAGCGGCTTATGTCTGGCCAGCTTACACCGGCAGGGAGCCCAGAACTCATATATTCTGGGAAGAGCAGTTAGGTGAATGGCAGACAGTTAAGAATTATGACCGTCAGAAATACGAGGGCGACTCCTGGCCCAGAAAACCGCTGTGGGGATACGTTGATGAAGCAGATCCTGAGGTGATGGAAAAAGAAATAAACGAGGCGGTTTTGCATGGAGTAAACGTATTTATATACGACTGGTACTGGTATGACGGAAGGCCTTTTCTTGAAAACTGCCTTAACGACGGGTTTCTGAAAGCAAAAAATAACGGCGAAATGAAGTTTTACCTTATGTGGGCAAATCATGACGCCAATTATACATGGGACAAAAGAAACGCCGGCATTACGAATTCGGTCGTATGGCGCGGATGCGTAGACAAAGACGAATTTGAAAAACTCACAGAAAGAGTTGCGGATAAATATTTTGTACTTGATAATTATTATAAAACAGACGGAAAACCCGTTTTTATGATTTACGACGTAGCTAACCTTATAAACGGACTCGGAGGAATCGAAAAAACTCGTGTCGCGCTCGACTCCTTCAGAGAATACGTGCGCGGCCTTGGTTTCCCGGGTCTTCATCTTCAGATGGCCATATGGTCTCCGAATGAAATTACGCTGAGCGGAGTCGACGGAGAAAGGCTGTCGCTTGCTCCGGAAGAGATCGTGAGAAAACTTGGATTTGACAGCATAACCCACTATCAGTTCGTCCATTTTACAAACATTGACCGCGACTACAACGAGATTCTCGACGACGTTATGAAAGAATGGAACCGGATCGACTCGGTTTACGACGTTCCTTATTTTCCTCACATCTCGATCGGCTGGGACAATAACCCGAGATTTAAAATGTTCAGAGAAGGTGTTGTAAAAAACAACACTCCGGAGAATGTAAAAAAAGGATTTAAGATGGCAAAAGAATATGCGGACTCTCACCCGGACATGCCTTCACTAATCACTGTGAACAGCTGGAACGAATGGACTGAAACGAGTTATCTTGAGCCGGATGACAAAAACGGATATGGTTATCTTAACGCTGTAAAAGAAGTGTTTATCGATGAAAAAAACTGAATCTGATTTAACCCCAAAGCGTTCCTTTTCCGCTTGTTGCTTCTCATTAGACTTGTCGGCCGAGCGAACACATCCATAGAACGGAGTTTACAACGACGTTCGCTGGTTAGAGCGACAAAAATCCGAAAAAAACACAAAAGGCATAAAAAAATCAATCCCGCCAGGTCATGCACCTGGCTTTTTTCTTGCATTAGTATGGTATTATTAATGGCCGTATATAGAACTTAATGATAATATCAAACAGAAGCATGCCCCAATAACGGGTACTGATTAAACAAATCCGACTTTTTGTACAGTGAATGGACAAATCGCAAATTGACAATCACAAAGATAAGCTTTATAATAAATAAATAATTGACATCAGGCAACAAATAATTTAAAAAAAAGCAAACTGGAGTATTATAATGCACAGAATCAGAAAAAAGATGGCGGCGCTTATAGCACTTTTGTGCCTGACTTCGTGCGCGGGAGCTGGCAGCGGTGCCGGTACAACGAAGAAAGACGGCACTTTACAAAGCAGACAGACGACCGATAATAATGATCCCTTCACACCGGAGGAAACGGTTCCGGACGATACAACTCCTGACGAAGAGTTTTCATCAGAAAGAATCTATACCTATCGAACCTACGAAAACGGGGCGGTAAAGGGAAAAAGTCTCGATGAAATAGAAAAGGAGTATTATCTGCAGGTCCGCTCCACACCCTTTGACAGACCATCAGAAATAGTAAAAACACAGAATGGCGCTTACGGCAGCGACGGTAAAGCCATTTCCTCGTCCGTTTGTCTTGACGGCGGGTGGCAGCTTCTTGCTGCAAAGGGGAGCGAATCATATTATTATACGGAGGAAATGCTTCCTTCCGATTTATATTCGAAAATGAACATCGTGGGATTGCCCGTTGAGGCTTCAAGTCAGTATACTGCTCTCGGGGAAGATAAATTCATGCCATCCGGGATCAATGACGGAGCGTTTATGTACGATGGAGCCGACGACTGGGTTTCAGCCGGGCCGGCAACCGACCGTGAGCCCTGGTTCATAATCGATCTGACAGAAACAAGGTCCATAAACGGATTTATTCTCTACAGTTTCGGTGCGCTCGGTGTGTTTGACGGTTCGGATCGTCCCGAGAATACGCGATCGTTTACCGTTTCCGTAAGCATCGACAAGAAGAAATGGACAGAAATCTATGACACCAGCAGCAACACTGCAAGCATTGCGGATGTCAGACTCGACAAATACTACGACGCCCGTTACTTAATGGTAGACCTTAATCAAACGGAGCAGACCGCGAAGGGCTACGCACGTATTATTGAATTCGAGCTATACGGAAAAGAAAAGGTTTTCTCTCCTTCACAGCTCGACTGGAAAAACGCCTATAACGTGACTGTTCCCGGATCCGTTCCCGGCGAGCTGCATGAGGCGGGAGTTATAGACAACCCCTATTTTGACCACAACGACGGACCGGCGAGAGAGGCGGTCGGGAAAACATGGTGGCTCAAACGTGACTTTGATTTCAAGCCGTCGGGCGGCAAAACTATCCTGAGTTTTGACGGAATCTGCGACAGAGCAGACGTTTGGATCAACAACGTATATCTCGGCTTCCATCAGGGAATGTACGGCGGTCCCGAGTTTGACGTAACGGATTACATCGCGGACGGCGGAAACACTGTCGTCGTCAGGCTTTATCCAGTTGTCGGAGACTGGACACAAACCGTTGCCTTCAACATCTCGTACGGATGGACGCAGGTAAATATCCCTCCGCTCGGAATATGGCAGTCAGTGCATATCAATTCGCTTGCCAGGATAGAGATAATCGACCCGTTTATTGCGGCGGCAGATACAAGCGGAAATATGGATTTCTGCTGCGATCTGCAAAACACGAGAGGCGGAGCGGTATCAGGTACCCTGATTGCCGAAATCATCCCGAAAAACTTCAGAGGAGAAACGTGTTTCTGGACGTATCGGGTGGATGCGGACAAAAGAAAAACGTCCGTCAACCTATCATTTGACATTTCCGAGCCAAAGCTCTGGTGGCCGAACGGCGTTGGGGAGCAGAATCTTTATCTTCTCAAGCTCAGATTTGTTGACAATAACGGCGCGGTTCAGTCGGAAAAGGCTGTTCAGTTCGGAATAAGGACAATTGAAATGCGCCCGCTTGCGGACGTTGGCGCTTACAGCGACGTGTATAACTGGACCTTCGTTATCAACGGCAGAGAAATGTTCCTTCACGGCTGTAACTGGTATCCGATTGACGCGCTTCTGAATTTCACGGAAGAACACTACGGAAGGAATATTGCACTCGCCAGAAATCAGGGCGTACAGTTATTCCGTGCGTGGGGAAACGGTACCGTAGAAACCGAAAAGTTCTATGACCTGTGCGACGAAAACGGTATTTTCGTGTATCAGGAATGGCCCATATCATGGGACAGCTACAAAACCCAGCCGGAACAAGTTCTTTATGAAACGGTTAAACGCAATACCATACGGCTTCGTAACCGTGCTTCGCTGCTTATGTGGGGCGGCGGAAACGAGGGTGTTGCATTTCTTACCGAGAACATACTCAATGAAATCGGAAGAATAACCGTGGAGAACGATGGCACCCGCCCATGGCATCGTACCGACCCGTACGGAGACGCAAGTCACCTTTACGACACCTACATGGGAGGAATGCCTCTTGAAGAAAACTTCACCTACGAATCCCCGTTTATCGGAGAGTTCGGAATCCCAAGCCTTCCCATGCGCGAAACTATTGAGAAATACGCGCCCAAAGATGATATTAACGAGTGGCCGATCTCCGAAGACAGCGCCATCTCGTATCATTCTGTTGCATTTGGAGGATTCGAATCGATACTCGCGAAGGGAGACATAGAGAATATTCGGTTCTACGCCGAAGAATTTCTTGAAATAAAATCGCTTGACGATCTGATTCTGGGCTCTCAGCTCGCACAGTCTGTCGGTCTGCTTCATACGCTACAAAGGGCAAGAGCTAATTTTCCGTCATCAACAGGTATCTGCTACTATAAATTCGACGATATTGCGCCATGCACCACATGGGCTCCGATCGATTACTACGGAACGCCCAAGATGACATATTACCTGCTCCAGGACGTTTATCAGCCTCTGGCTGCTGTGGCGATCTTTGATAAAGCGTCATATTACGGAGAAAACACGTCAATCCCCGTCTATCTGCTTGACGACAGCGGTTTTCTTGAAGGAGAAAAATGGACGGTAAACGCAAGGGTATATAACGCGTCTCTGGGAAAAGTGTGGGAAAAATCCTTTGAAGGATACGGAAGCGCGATATCAAAATATCTATTTGATATTACGCTCACATCCGAGCATACCGCATCAGCGCCTCTCTTCTTTGTTACCGAGGTTGCGAAGGATGGGGAAATCAGGGCGAGAAACTATTATTTCCTCAATTATAACGAGCGACAAGGCTGTCTGTTTGACCTTCCGGTTACCACGGTGAAGCTTGAAAAAGAAGGCAACTTGTTCAGACTGACAAACACAGGAAGCGTTCCCGCCGTGGCTGTATCGTTTGACTGCGCGGAAGTTTCGACCACTTTCCTTCCGGCCGACAACTATATTTGGCTTGAGCCCGGGGAAACACAGGTAATCAGTGTAAACAGCACCGACGGTATTTCAGGCGTCTCGTTCTGGAACAAGGCAGTCGACATTTCAGGTGAAAGCCCGGGAACTCCCCAAAACCTCGTTGCAGATGATATATCCTGCGATTCCGTAAAACTAAAGTGGAATACAGCGAAAAATTCCAGAGGATACTACGTTTACAGGGACGGAAAAATAATCGCAGCGACGTCCGATACAGAGTATACGGTGCTTGGTCTCTGCGAAAACGGGACATACAACTTTGAGGTTTCAGCGTATTTTGACAACGGCGAGGAGTCCGTTCACACGCAGAATCTCACGGTCAAATGTTCGGATGACCTTACAGCGCCCGCAGTTCTTGAATGGAGAATGATATCACCGGAGATCGCTCAGCTTGTATTCAGCAAGGATATGGACAAAAACTCTGCCGAAAAAACGGCAAACTACTCCGTATCCGGAGGAGTGAAGGTCAAATGAAAAAACAAAAACGGCTGAGCTTGCGCTGTCGGGAGCTTCGGGTAGCAAAGAATACATGATAAGCGTCTCCGGAATCAGGGATGCTTCAAAGGCCGGGAATACGGTTTCACAGACCGGGACCGTCGCCTGCGGTCTTAAGCTATACTGGAATTTTGACGCAGGCAAGGGATGCATACTTTATGACGTGACAGGCAACGCAGGACTCGGGACTCTGCTTACCGACGGAGTGACGTTTGAGGATAATTCGGGGATCGGGCTTGGCCGCTGCGTAAAATTTGACGGAACAAAATCCGCAATTTCAGTTCGCAAGACGACGCTGTCTCTGAAAAATGGCTTCACGATCTCAGCATATATTAAAACTGACGTTATTTCGGATGCACCGATGACGGTGATCGCGCGCAATATTTATCCCATTTCAGGATATATGTCCCTTGTTATTTACAACGGTAAGCCGATGTTCTACTCAGGTGATGTTACACCGCGCCTTAACTTTGTCGGAGAAAAAAACGTAAGCGACGGGAAGTGGCATCAGATCGGGGTTACTTACGACGGAAAAGAGATAAAAATGTTCGTTGACGGAGAGAATGTTGGAACCTTCACGGGAATCAGCGGTGAAATCAGGCGCGACGACTGCGAATGGTCAATAGGACGGCTTGTAAGAAACGTCAACAGATTCTCCGGTTCCATAGACGAGGTAAGAATTTACGATTGCGCAATAACACCTGTTGAAATGAAAGCGCTTGCAAAATAAAACGGAACAAAATCGTCCCGCCATTTACAAAATCAAAAATGAATAATAATCAGGAGGAAATTAAATGAAAGTGCTTATGAATATCAATCCGGAACTGACTGTAAATAATTGCTGCGCGCTTTATATAGGATTTTTTGTCCATTTAATGGACAAATTATTCATTGACAATGTCAAAAAAAATGTTATAATTATAATTAGATAAAAGACAGAAGGTGCAACAATTGAAAATTTCAGGAACAACTATTAAGTTAATATCCGCTCTGCTTGTGTCCGTCATGATGATTTCTTTTTCAGCATGTCAAAAACAGGAAAAAAACAGCAATGATTCGACGGGCAACATAATGCCAGCAGTCCCGACCAACGCGGCAGGTGAAATATCTCAAATGCAAAAAATGGATCTTGACGGCAGAACAATCAATTTCCTAACCTACTGCATGTCATCAATCAGTTACAGCGCGTCTGTTGACATTTTTCCGGAGGAAGAATCCACGGCGGCAATCGACGACGCCCTGTTCAGAAGAAACAATAACATTTTTGAAAAGTACAACTGCAAATTTGACAATTCAGATATCGAATATGATCAGATCAATGATTTTGTTTTGTCCCTGTATCAATCCGGCGATACGACTTACGACATAATGGACGTAGGAATGGCTACTGCTGTATCGCTGGGCATTGAAGGACTAATCACACCAATTGAAAACGTCCCGAATATCGATACTACACGCTCGTACTGGTATAATAACGTTATGGATGAGACGTCAATAGGTCATCACACTTTTTTTGCAATCGGAGATATAAACTGGCATTCATGGGATACAACCTTTGTCATTTATTTTAACAAAAGAATTGCCGATGACATGAAACTGAACGATATAGTCAGTTCAAAATACGGATCTGACAGTCTGTACGATCTTGTAAAAGACGGCAAATGGTCATACGACAAGTTTTTTGAAATAATCCGCGGAATATACACGGATAACGGCAACTCCAAGTATGATGAAGACGACTTATTCGGTCTGTCAACAAGTTGCGATTCCGTCGAGGCGTTTCTTTCGGGTGTTCAGATAGCGTTTGTCACGAAGGACAAAGAAGACTCTCTTGAACTTACCGTTAACTCAAAATTCTATGATTTTTTCCCGTCTCTAAACGATATTCTTAACTCTAACTGCACATTCTTTGACGACAGACCTCAGTATCTTTCCCGCTGGGGAGAAGCGTCTAACACAGTATTTAAGGCCGGGCACTCGCTTTTTTATCCGAATACAATGATGAGCGGTCTTGCTTCGCTCCGGGATATGGAAGACGATTACGGCATTCTTCCCTTCCCAAAATACAGTGAAGAACAGGAAAAATACAGTTCATTCAATCATTTCACGAACAACTCATGCATTTGCTTCCCCAGAATAATGAAAGACGCCGGAATAAGCGGCATGATTGCCGAGGATATGGGATTCTTCTCTTCCCTGTATATTCAGAGCGGTTATTTTGAAAAGACGCTTGACGGCAAGCTCTCCCGTGATCCGGAAGACGAGGAGATGCTTGATATCATTATTGATAATTATCAGTTTGACCTTGTCAATTATTTCTACTTTAACGACCTGCAGCTGATTTACAACGAACTGCGTCTTGCTGTCAGAAATAACAACACGGCAATTGCTTCAACGATTAACAAGTATACAAAGATTTATACCGGCAACCTGAACAAAATACTGCAGTCTATTCAGGAGAATTATCCGGATTAGACATATTTTCAAAACGTTACAACGCCTTTAAGAAAGGCAAATATAAGGAGGAAAACCATGAAAAAAATAATTTCAATTTTACTGTCCGTTATGGTGCTTGCGTTCCTGCCGCTTGCTTCATATGCTGCCGCAGCGGTTGAGGACGGAAACGGCGGCTTTATCATTACTGACGGTACCTCGCTCGATGGCTACTGGAGCGACAGAGAGCTTCAGACTGCTCTTTTTGAGGGAACCTACGGTATAGCCAACAACTTTTCCGGGAACGGGACCGCCATCTGGTGCTTTGCATTTGATCCGATTGACATCAGCTCATGCCTTGAGAGCGGTTATGTTGAGTTTCAGCTGTACGTGTCAGAACCGGACGTTGTCATAGACGGACAGTTTGAAATAAACAGCAACGCTGACAAAATGTGTGATCACAACGAAATCAACTGGGGTGGTTTCGGCACAACAGAAGAGCTGCAACCGGGCTGGAACACCTTACAGCTTCCCTTCTCATCTTCAGAAGAGACCGGAGGAACTCCTGATTTTACGAATATTCAAATGATTCGGCTGTATCTGTTTGTTTACGGGGAGACTGAACTCGCGCTAGCAACCGTTCGTATATCATCAGACAACACCGGACTTGTCACCGAGCTGAATACCGAGCCAGCGCCCACCGAGCCGCAATCCACAGAGCCGCCGACGCCGAATACGGAAGACAGCAAAGATACCGAACCCCGCAGCTCGTCCGAGCAGACAATTTCTGAAAAACCATCGACAAACGCTGATACAGATAAGGCACCGGCAAAAGGTTCAAATACAGGCCTCATTATCGGAATAATAGCCGCGGTTGTTGTAATAGGCGTAATTGTTGCTGTTATTCAGATTAAAAGGAGAAAATAATATTTTAGGCAACATACAATATTTTTAAACAAAGCATATTTTTTGAGGGGCATTCTTTGCGAATGCCCCTCAACGTTAAAATCACTCAGTTTTAAATCATTATGAAAAAGAATACTGTATTATTGATCATCTCGCTTTTGTCAGTTTTTCTCTTCGCATGCGGAAACGGGACCGGCATAGTCACATCTCCGGTTAATAAAACAGACACCGTATTGGCAGAAACAGATTTTATATATCCGCCTAAAGCGGAAAAAGGACTACTCAAATACTACTCAGGGCCTGAAGCGGGCAATATTGTTGTAACAGTCGAACTGACGGCTGGAAACATGCCTGTCCTTAATGAATGCACTTTCAGTGCAGAAGGATTTATTTTTTCAGGATGGGTGTATATGAGCAAAATATTTAATCCCGGTGATTCCATAATTGTTCCGCAAAACAAAGGCGCCGTTGTTACGGCGCGGTGGGAGAAAGCTGCCAAAGGAAGCCTGATATACGTAAACGGTGATGATAACTTTGACGCAGGTTCATATTCTGTAAACAAAACAGTGCCCCTGCTTCCGAATATGTTTGACAGAGCTGGATATTCTTTTCAGGGTTGGCTGGTCGACAATGAGATTTATCTGCCCGGATGGGATATAACGATCAAAGAAGGAGTAAATATGATTGAATCTCAGTGGAAAATAACAAACGGGTTTCTCTGTTCTGATGCAATCGAAGCTTGGGAGCTTGCTGACGGCGGAACTTCTTCAGTAATACGCTCTGCTGTGGGAGCAACAGACGGAACTGTAAAGTGGACGACCTGGCTGAATAACGACAACTTCGGGCGTGTACTGGATTTTTCGACTGCGGGCTCTATTGCATTTGCGGAAAATACCGCTGTTGACATGACCGGTGATTTTACAGTTTCGGCCTGGGTACTTCTGCCGCACAGGGAAAACAATGACAGAACCATTATTTCTTCGGGGTACAATTCAGATACAGAATTCAGGCTTTTTGCTTCCGCCGGGCAAGGAATACTGACGTTTGAATCAGCTGGAATTTCAGGACTGGAGCCATCAGGCTTTTCCATAACAGACGACAAGTGGCATCACATTCAGATTTCAAGAAAAGCAAACGTTTTTAATTATTATGTTGATGGCGAAGAGGTTCGAAGTTTAACAATTTCGGGGAAATCCAGTCAGCGTACCGGAAACATATATTTCGGTGCTTCCCCCGCAGGCAAAAACGGGCTTGACGGTTCAATAGCAAGGGTTGCGTTCTACAGCGATTCAAGAACACCTTCTCAGACGGAAACGATCTCAGCTTCGGCCATGAGTCTTCCGCAAAGAGCGGCAAGTATGAGCCTCCTTCACGGAATAACAACAGACAGAAGTCAGGGGTTCGGATTCAAGCCAAACACCGTATTTACCGTTGACGACGCTGTTTGCTGCAGGAAGATGGGTTTTGACCATGTCAGAATAATGATTTACATAGATAATCTGGTAAAAGAAGACGGCGGTCTTGACGAAAGATACATCAACTTTGCATGCGATCAGGTAAATGCGATACTTCAGGCCGGGCTGCCTTGCGTAATTTCTCTTGGAGCCGGTGACCGTTCGACTGTTAATCCCGATCTTTATTCTGACAATGTTACCTTTGAGAGAACGGTAAAATGGTACGGAGAATTTGCAAAATGGGTACGCAGACAAGGCTGGACAGCCGATCAGGTTGCACTATTGCTTTATACAGAACCATATTGCTATACGAATGAGCACGACTGGACATGGATGTCAGACAGGATATGTTCAGCAGTACGTAATGTTCTTCCCGATCATACAATCCTTACAAGCTCTGATAATTACGGATATATCGAAAATATGAAGCTCATGTCTCCTATGACAGACGGGAATATAATCTATACGTTCACTTCATACGAACCGTATACGATAGGCTTCAACACATTCAACGGTTGGCAGACTGAAAACAGTTTCTGGTCTTACCTTAAAGATATTCCATATCCGGTTTATGAAGGCGTCGATTATTCCAAAGCTGTCGAAAATTGCATTGAACTCGTGCCGGATGCACTGAAAACACGCGCAAGAGAGGCACTTCAAAACTATATTGAAGGAAAATCCGATGCAGGTCGCATAAATAATTACCCTTCGTTGTATAATGAACAATGGCATATGCTCAGAGCTGAAAGCCTTGCGGAATGGAGCAAAAAATACGGCGGGGTCACCATACTGGTTGCTGAACTCGGCGCATGCGATGCATGGGTAAACAGAGCCAGTTTCAACGCAGCACCCGGCAGCGGATTAAGCGAAAAGACACGTCTGAAGCTTATTTCAGATACAGTTTCAGCTTATGAACGATATGGTATTCACTGGACGTTCTGGGAATATAACGAAAGCTTCAGTGTGTTTGATCCTTCAGTTCGTCT
>JAEEGL013242359.1_pt1 | contig 14882 bp, 12 predicted proteins | sample 9134231 | NCBI WGS metagenome assembly JAEEGL01 (sample SAMN16246548, study PRJNA631951) | gut metagenome | biome: gut microbiome; feature: rumen; material: fiber-attached | host: Bos | place: Iran: Karaj | collected 2018-10
AAATAAAAAAAGAAATTACTTATTTAAAAAATAATTATATTTTATTAATATTAGGTAGAGGTCATGAAGATTATATGATTGAAAAAGGTGTTAAAAGACATCATAATGATTTTGAAGAAGTAACTAAATTAATAAATGAAGAAATAAATGTAGGAGGATAATATGTTAGTATTAGCTAAATCAGTTTTAGCAATGATGATGGGATTTATTTCATCTGCTATATTTGGATTAATGATGATACCATTATTAAAAAAACTGAAAATAAAACAAAAGATTAATGTATTTTTAGAGGAAAAACATAAAGAAAAACAAGGAATACCAACTATGGGAGGACTAATATTTATTATTCCTACTATATGTGTTACTGTGTTTCTATTATTGTTAGGTAAAATAAAACTAACATCCAATTTATTGATTGTATTAATAGTATTTGTATCATATGGATTATTAGGTTTTATTGATGACTTTCTAAGTATTAAAAGAAGAAAGAATGAAGGATTAACAGTTTTACAAAAATTATTTGGTCAACTATTAATCGCAATTATATTCTTTATAATATTTATTAAAAATGGTGGAGAAACAGTACTTAATATTTATACACTTAATATTCAAATTGATATGGGATTTATTTATGGAGCATTTATTTTATTTGTTTTAATAGCAGCTTCAAATGCTGTTAATATTACAGATGGATTAGATGGATTAGCTGGTGGTTTATCAGTTATGTCATATCTAGCATTTGCTTTAATAAGTTTTGGATCAACTTGGGTAACTGGTCACTCAGATATAGCTATCTTCTGTTTTATATTAACAGGAGCTTTAATGGGATTCTTGCTATATAATACATATCCCGCTAAGGTAATAATGGGTGATACAGGATCACTAACTTTAGGTGGAACTTTAGCTGCTGTTGCTATTATAACAAACCATGAATTAACTTTAGTTATAGTAGCAGGTGTATTTGTTATTGAAACATTAACATGTATAATTCAAATAATAGCTGGAAGATACTTTGGTAAAAAAGTATTCTTAATGGCTCCTTTGCACCATCATTTTGAAAAGTTAGGTTGGGAAGAAAGAGATATAGTTAAATTATTTTGGACTTTTGGCTTAATTTTAAGTATGGCAGCTATTGGTTTTGGTGTTTGGATTTAGTTGACTAAATTTAACTAATTTAGTAAAATATTTAAAGAAAGGTTGGTAAAATGGAATTATTTTTAGATATATTAAAATTTTTAGGTATTTTTATAGCTGGAGGAGTAGCAGGTTTCTTTGTTGCTAGACATGTAATGCAAAAATATATTAAGAAAAACCCTCCAATTAATGAACAAATGATTAAAGCTATGATGATGGGAATGGGAAGAACTCCATCACAAAAACAAGTAAATCAAATGATGAATCAAATGAAGAAATATATGGATTAACATATATTTTTTTTATTCTCATATAATTAAGTGGTGATTTAATGAATATTGATTTAATTTGTGAGATTGTGAAAGGAAAATTAAATAAGAAAAAATATGCTAAAAGAATTATAAATTATTTTAGAATTGATTCTAGATTAACAAATAAAAATGACTGTTTTATTACTATTAATGAAGGTTATAAATATGTAAATAAAAATATGGGATTAATTATTACCGATAAAGATATCAAACTAAATATTCCTATTATTAAAGTTGATAATACAATAGAAGCTTTAAGAAATTTAGCTATTTATAAAAGAAATAACTTTAAAGGTAAAGTAATTGGTATAACTGGTTCGAATGGTAAAACAACTACTAAAGAATTAATATATAGTATATTAAGTACTAAATATAATGTTTTAAAAAGTTTAAAAAATAATAATAATCATATAGGGTTACCTTTAACTTTATGTAATTTAAAAGATGAAGAAATAATAGTTTTAGAAATGGGTATGAATCATAAAGATGAGATAGACTATTTAACTAAAATATGTAAACCTACTATTGGAATAATAACTAATATATATAGTTCTCATATTGGTAATTTAGGTAGTTTAAAAAAAATATATAAAGCTAAAATGGAAATATTAAATGGTATGGAAAATAATAATTTATTAGTAAATGGTGATTGTAAATATTTTAAAAAATCAAAATATTTTAAATGTGGTTTAAATAAAAATAATGATTTAAAATGTTTTGATATTGTAAGTAATTTAGAGTTATTAAAATTTAAAATTAAATTAGATAAAGAATATGAAATAGTATCTAATATTATTGGTAAGCAGTTCATAACTGATATATTATTTTCAATAAAAGTTGGTTTATTATTTAATATTGATATAGATGATATTATTGATAAAATAAAGAATTATAAAACACTTCCTAATAGAATGAATATAATAAAAAAAGATAATTATACTATATTAGATGATTCATATAATTCCAATTTTGAATCATTGAATTATGATTTAGAGTTATTAAAAGATTATAAAAATAAATTATTAATAATAGGATCTATTAAAGAATTAGGTAAATATAGTAATAAAATACATAAAAAAATAGTTAAACTTTTAAATAAACAAAAATGTAAATATTTATTAGTAGGAAGTGAATTTAAAAAAAATTATTTTAATGATTATAAAGAACTAATAGAATACTTAAAAAATTATAATTTTAATAATGAGATAATTTTATTAAAAGGATCTAGAATAAATAATTTAGATAAAGTTAGAGAATACTTAGGTTAATTTGACATATTAACCTTTTTTTGTTAGAATATCAAAGAATTAAAGGGGGAGTGTTCTCTATGAGAAAAATGGATGCGTATTCTTTATATAAAGAGGACATAAATAATATAAAAAAATCAGATGAAGAAGAGACTAAAATGTTATTTATTATGTTTGATAAATTAAAGAAAAAACTTAAAGAAAGAGATATTAATATTGAAAAAGTTTATTCTAAACTAAAAGAATTAGGTTTTAAATTAAGTTATAAACAAGCAGATAATTTAAGAAATTCTATTGATTTTTTAAATGAAAAAGGAAATCAAGAAGAATTAATTAGAAATATTAAATTATTACAAGACTATTATGAAATACATCGTATTTTAGTTGAACAAAACTTAGGTTTAGTACCTTTAGTTATTGACAAAGAATTTGAAAATATCTTAGGTAATGACTTAATGGATTCTTTACAAGAAGGTAATATAGCGTTATCAAGAGCTGTTGAAAGATTTGATATAAAAAGAAATATTAAATTTTCATCATATGCTTGGGATTGTATTAAATATTCAATTATGTCATATTTAAATGAAAATTCAGTTATCAGAAAACCTAGATATATAATTGAAGTAATAAATAAAATGTCACAACTTGAAACTGAATTTAGTAAAGAAGGCATAAATACTTCATCAGAAGAATTAGGAAAAAAATTAAGATTAACTTCCAAAGAAGTAGATTGTCTAAAGAATATAAGAGAAAATGTTTTGTCGTTAGATCGCTTAAAAGAAATAGAAGATTATTATGAAGAAAATGAATTGTATCAAAAAGAAGCAATGTTAGAAGATAATAGAATTGACTTTGAAGAAATGATATGTAATAATGAATACTTAAATCAAATACTTGAACCATTAATTTTGAAATTAACTAATAAGCAAAAAATAATTATGGTTTTACGATTTGGTCTTGATTTAGATAAATATATTGGAAAAATTGAATTTGAAGATGAATTATATAAAATTCATGATGTTAATGAGTTGGATAAAATGTATGAAGAATTTAATAAAGAGACAAGACCTCATACATTGAGTGAAGTTGGTAAAGTATTTTGTTTAGATCGAGAAAGAATAAGACAAATAGAAGCTCAATCATTAAAAATGATGAGAAAAGAATATACTTATCTAGAAACAAAAAAAAGATTTTTTTAAAAAAAGGGGTGATAGTATGAATTACGAAGAGTTTAAAGAATTAATAGAAAGTACAAATTTATCTTCAGAAGAGTTTTATAAAACTTTATTAGAAACTGAAGGAAAAGAGAGTTTAGATTTCTTATATCAAAGATATATAAAAGAAATCGTTCCTGAAGATGAAGAAGCAAATAAATATAGTAGAGTAGAATATTATTTAGATTTAATAGAAGCACATAATTCTAAAAGAGAATTATATAGTGAAAATGCTTTCTCACAATATTTAAATTACATTTCTACAATTAAAATTATGACAAAAGAAGAAAGAGAAGAATTATTAAAACAAATATGTGAATTAAGAAATGGTTTAAATGATTCTAATATAACTACTGATTCAATTACAAAAGAATTAAAAAGCATTAATATTAATATAGAATTCTTTAATAAGAAAGAATTACAAGATAAAATTAGTTATGTAAAAACATTAGATAATGTAGATGAAAATATATTAAATCATTTAAAACAATATTATGAATATGAATCAAAAGTAGAAACTTTTATGGAACAAAACTTAAGATTAGTTGTTAAAATAAGTAGAATGATTTCATTTAAAGTTGGTGATACTGGTAGTATGGATATTAATGATTTAGTACAAGAAGGAAATATTGGATTAAGAAAAGCAATTGATAAATTTGAAGTAAAAAAAGATTGTCAATTTTCAACTTATGCATATTTTTGGATTTCTCAATCAGTAGGTATAGGTATTGATAAAAAATCAAGATTAATTAGAATACCTGCTCATACACATGAAGCATATGTAAAAATTTGTAGAAAAGAAGTAGAATTAACTAATATTTTAGGAAGAAAACCTTCTGAAAAAGAATTAGCTGATGTACTTGGATTAACAGTTGAAAGAATTAGAGAAATTCGTCAAGGAGAAAAAGCAATTGTTTCATTAGATGCTCCTGTTAATAATGATGATGACTGTGATATGACATTAGGTGATACAATTGCTTGTTCTGGAAATGATATAGAAAAAAATATAGATGCTATGTGTGATAATCAAGAAATGTATGAAATATTAAAAGATGCCAATCTTGATGAAAGATATTTACTTGTAATAGTTTTAAGATATGGATTAAATTTTGAACAATACATTAGTTATCCAACATTTAAACATATATTTCAAAAATTATATTCAGAAACTGAAATGAGAGCTTTATATAGAAGGTGTTTAGAGGATCAAAGTCCTAAAACATTAGAAGAAGTTGGTAAATTATTACAATTAACAAGAGAAAGAATTAGACAAATAGAATTTAAGGTTTTAAGACAATTAAGAAGAAGAATTACATTAAGACAAAAAACAAATATGTTAGGGGTGAGATAATGACTTACGAAGAATTTAAAGAACAAATTGAAAAAACAGAATTATCATCTGAAGATTTTTATAAATCAATGATTTCACAAGAACCAGTTAGTGTTATTAATGATTTTTATAAAGCTTATATAAAAGAAGATGTAAGTGAAGAAGAAGAAGCAGAAAAATATACTAGAGTTGAATTTTTTCTAGAACAAAGTTCAAATAATCAAACTAGAAAAGATTATTACAATGATGATGCATTAACTCAATATATGAATTATGTAGGTAGTATTAAAAAAATATCAAATGAAGAAAGATTGAAATTATTAAAAGATATTTGTAAACTAAGAAAAAGATTAGAAACTAAAGGTATTAATAATGAAACAATAACAAATGATTTAAAAAAATATGGAGTGGAAATACAATATTTTACTATTCCTGAATTAAAAACAAAAACTCAAGAATTATTAAGTAAAGAAAATGTAACTAAAAAAGTATTAAATGATTTAGAATTATTTGTAAAATATGAAAGTTCTGTACAGCAATTTATGGAGTATAATTTAAAATTAGTTGTTAAAATTGCTAAAATGACTTCATTTAGAAAAAGTATAGGTTCATTAGAAGTAAATGATATAGTTCAAGAAGGAAATATAGGATTAAGAAGAGCTATTCAAGATTTTGATCCTGAAAGAAATTGTCAATTTTCAACATATGCTTATGCTTGGATTAGACAAGCTATAGAAAGAGCTATTGATGATAAATCAAAAACAATCCGTATTCCAGTTCATGTGCATGAACAATATAGACAAGTTGCTAGAAAAGAAAGAGAATTAGTTAATAAATTAGGAAGAAATCCTTCTGATGAAGAATTAGCAGAAGCACTTGATATAACTATTGCAAAATTAAATGAAATAAGAAAATCAAATGATGAAGTAGTATCTCTTGATACACCTGTTAGAAATGATGATGATACTGATGCTACTTTAGGTGATTTTATTGCTGATCATAATATTGATGTTGAAAAAAACATTGATGATTTTAGTGATAAAGAACAAGTAAACCAAATATTTGCTAAAGGTTATTTAACTACAAAAGAAAGAATAATAATTGTTTTAAGATTTGGTTTAGATTTTGAACAATTTGTTAGTTATAGAGAATTATGGATTGCGCTAAATGATACATATGATGATGAATTTATTAAGAAGTTATATAGAAAATTATGTAATAGTAGTGAAGCCTTTACATTAGAACAATGTGGTGCTATATTTAATATAACAAGAGAAAGAATAAGACAAATTGAAGCAAAAGCACTTAGAAAATTAAGACTAAGAGAAACTGGTAAAAGAAATTTATTAAAAAAATAGGGGTATAGAATATGAATTATTATGAATTTATAAAATTTATTACTAATAATGATTTATCACCTAAAGAAATTTATGATACATTAACTAAAAAATATGGATTTGTAGTAATTAACGATTTATATGAACAATATATATCTGATGACAATATAGAAGATGATAAAAAAATAGAAATTGTTAATTTCTATATAGATGTACAAAATAAATTATCACATTCTAAAAAAAGAGATGACGTTTATAGTGAAGATGCTTTTGTTCAATATTTAAATACTTTAACTTTAATTGATTATTTAGGTAAAGATGAAGTTGATGGTTTATTTAAAAGATATTATGATTTAAATAAACTTATAGATGAAAAGAAATTAGATGATGATAAAGTATATGCTTCATTAAAAAAACTAGGTTTTAATAATAAAGGTTTTGATAAAATAAAGAATTTTAAAAATGGATTAGATTATTTAAAATCATTAGAACCTAATGATGAAGTTAATGAAGTAATAGATAATATTAATTTATTAAATGAACAATTCAAAATATATAGTATTCTTGTTGAACAAAATTTAAGATTAGTAGTTAGTTGTACTAAAATGTTTTTTATAAGAAGATTAGGTCACCAATATGAAAGTATGAATGTAATGGATGCTATTCAAGAAGGTAATGTTGGATTATCAAGTGCAATTAATAAATATGATCCATATAAAGGAGTACAATTTTCTACACATGCTTTTTATTGGATTAGACAAGCTATATCAAGAGCTATGGATGATAAAGCATCATTAATTAGAAAACCAGTACATTTTAGTACTAAATCTAGATTAATTGAAAGAACTCGTCAAAAATATTTTGATGAAAAAGGTTGTTATCCAACTGTTAAAGAATTATCTGAAATGCTTAATTTAACAGAATCACAAATAGAAGCTATTTTAAAAAGCAAAGAACCTATCGCATCACTAGATAAAGAGATTGAAGAAGATGGTGATACAACACTAGGAGATATGATAGAGGATAAACATAATTTTGAAGATATTATTTTAAATAATGATGATAAAGAAGATATCAAAAAGATGTTTAGTATCTCTAAATTATCAAGTAAATTTAAACTAGTAATTATTTTAAGATTTGGTTTAGATTTACCTACTTATATGAGTAAAGAAGAATTTATATTTGCTTTAAATAAGACTTATACACCAAAAGAAATAGAAAAATTATATAATTATTTATCTAGAAATATGTCATGTTTAACATTGGATGCTGTAGGTAAATTTTTAAATCTTACTAGAGAAAGAATAAGACAGATAGAATCTAAATCAATGAAAAAATTATTAGCTGCTTATCAAATGTTAGAAAAAAGAAATATTATAAATCAAACAGATACTAATATTAGAACTTTTGATTATTATACTAGAATGTATAAAACAAAAAGATTAACTAAAGATGAGATTACAATTTTAATTGATAAAGCAAGGGAAATATTAGATACTATTTATGAAAATGGTATAACTAAAGCTGGAATAAAAAAATCTGCTCTTATATCTGGTTATGAAAAAGAATTTAACTTTACTAGTTATGATTTAGAAAATGTATTAAACTATTTAAAAAGTGAAAATAAAAACTCAAATTTAAGAATTAAATTAGGATATTATATAGAATATGTTAAAATAATTGAAACATTAATCGAAGGCTTTAATTTGTTAAAAGTTGATATTATGAGAGGTGTAGTTGAAAGAAGAGGATTATTTGAATATGAAACAAAAGATGTTTCAGGTTCAATAAGTAGAATTGATAGTGCTTTAATGGGTACTATTGATAAATTCCTTAAAACTGATAGATATGATTTAGAAGATTTTATTTCACCTTATATAGCTAAAAAATTTAAAGAAGAAGTAGTAGCTAAAAGAAAAATAAAAAAGCCATAAAAATATGGTTTTTTTTTGAAAATATAGTATAATTAGTACTGGAGTGATTCGATGAAAATTAAATATAATTTATTACATACAGATGGTAAAGCTAGATATGGAACTATAGAAACAAATTATGGTATTTATGAAACACCTATATTTATGCCTGTAGGAACATTAGCAAACGTCAAAACCCTAACACCAGAAGAAATAAAAGAAATGAAATGTGCTTTTATTTTATCAAATACATATCATTTATGGTTAAGACCAGGTGAAGATATTGTTGAAAAAGCAGGGGGTCTACATAAATTTATGAATTATGATGGACCTATATTAACTGACTCAGGTGGTTTTCAAGTTTTCTCACTTGCTAAACCTAAAGATATAGTAGAAGAAGGGGTTAGATTTAAAAGTCATTTAGATGGTAGAAATCTATTTTTGACACCAGAAGAATCTATTAAAATTCAAAATAAATTAGATAGTGATATTGCTATGAGTTTTGATGAATGTATACCATATCCTTCAACTTATGAATATGTAAAAGAGAGTACTGATAGAACTCTAAGATGGGCTATTAGGGGTAAAAATGTTTTTAATAATGAAAGACAATCTTTATTTGGAATTGTTCAAGGTGGAGAATATGAAGATTTAAGAAAATACAGTGCTAGAGAAACTGTTAAAATAGGTTTTGATGGTTATGCTATTGGTGGAACTAGTGTTGGTGAAGATAAAGTTACAATGAATAAAATGATTGAATATGCTATAGAAGAATTACCTATAGATAAACCTAGATATTTAATGGGTGTAGGTGAACCTATTGATTTACTTGAAGGTATTGAAAGAGGAATAGATATGTTTGATTGTGTTTTACCAACTCGTTTAGCTAGACATGGAAATGCTTTTACAAGAAATGGTAGAATTAATCTAAAAAATTCAAAATACAAAGAAGATTTTTCACCAATTGATTCTAATTGTGATTGTTATACATGTAAAAATTATACAAAAGCTTATGTTAAACATTTAATTTGTTCCGATGAAATGTTAGGTGGTAGACTTCTTTCTATTCATAATATTAGATTTTTAGTTAAAGAAATGGAAGAAGTAAGAGAAGCTATTAAAAATGATAGTTTTAAAAAATATAAAGAAGAATTTATAAAGAATTATAATAATAAATAATTATTTGTTTCTTATATAATATCCAAGTAATGATGATATTAAAACAATTAATAAATTTATATTTATTTTAAATAGATTCAATATAAATACTATTAAAAGGTTAATTATGATTATATATAATCCTTTTAATAGTTTTTTATTTGTATATTTGTAACTTCCAATAAAAAATGATATAAATAAAATTATTTTTAAACTTATTTCTAAAATATTATAGTTTACTATATTAAAATAATTTAAGATTGTAATTAAAAATGTTAATATCAATAAACAACACAAAGAATATAAAATACTAAAACTTATTTTTTTTATTTCTTTCATATAATCACCTAATAAAATATATTAATTTGAATAAATAATATAACAAAAAACATAATAATACTGGTGAATAATATGTATCTAGATATTTTAATAAAAACTTTGATTTTGTATATTTTTATAACTATATCATATAAAGTTATGGGTAAAAAAGAAATGGGAAATTTAAATATTATTGATTTTATTGTATCTATTTTAATTGGTGAAATGGCAGCTATGAGTATTGAAGAAAATAGATGTATTTTAGAATCTATTGTTCCTATTACTGAATTGGTTTTAATAGAAGTTTTATTAAGTTTTATAACTTTAAAAAATAATAAAATTAAAAATATTATAGATGGTAAACCTATATTATTAATAAATAATGGAGTAATTGATTTTAAAAAAATGAAAATACTAAGATATAGTTTAGATGATTTACTATTTGAATTAAGGGAACTAAATATAAGTATTGATAAAGTTAAGTATGCTGTTCTTGAAAATAATGGTAAATTAACTATATCTAATAATTATCCATTTCCAATAATTTTAAATAACAAAATTGATTATAATTGTTTAAAAGATATAAATAAAGATATTAATTGGATTAGAAATGAAATAAAAAATATTAAAAATATTAAATGTGCCCTATATATAGATGATAGTTTATATATAATAAATACTTGATTTAAAATATAAAAAGTATTATACTTAATATATGAAGTGATGACGGGCTTGGAAACCCAGAGCTATATACTAATGAGATTCTTCTAGAATAAGTAAGGTGGAACCACGATATATTCGTCCTTATATTTTAGAAGAATTTTATTTTTTTAAGGAGGTATTTATGTTTAAAAGTAAAGAAAAATTAAAAAAAGAAATTTTACTTAAATTAGAAAATAGATTATTATTTGGTATTGATTTAAGTGAAGGTTATTTAGAATTAATAACATATAATCAATTAAGTAAAAAAGTTGAATCTGATTTTTATGATAATATTAAAGATCAAGAGTTTTTAGATAAGTTACATGAAAGAAGAAGAAAAGATACTTTAAAAGCATTTGATAATATATATAATGATGTAACTATCAATGAAATAAAAGATAAAGATACTGCTGTAATGAGTTTTGAACAAGTTGGTAATAAATTTAAAGTTAATTATGATGTTTCAACTAATTTAGTTACAAGATTAGATGAAGAAGAGTTTATATCAAAATTCATTAATTTATATTCATTAGATAAAAGAGTTTATGAAATTGATGATAAAATAATTGATATTTCAAAAAGAGAACCAATGGTTAAAGGTTCAAATATTGTATTTTTAGATAATCAAAATTATGTAAAAGAATTACACTTAAATGGTAATTTTGTTTGTTCAAGAGAATTACCTGGTATAAAAGAAATGAAAGATTATCAAGAAAATAAAAATGGTGGAAAGAGGGTATAATTATGAATAATATGGATAAAATAGTTAATTTGTGTAAACAATATGGATTTGTATTTCCAGGAAGTGAAATATATGATGGATTTGCTAATACATGGGATTTTGGGCCAGTAGGAGTTGAACTTAAAAACAATGTTAAAAAATGTTGGTGGAAAAGATTTGTTCAAGAAGATAAAGATACATATGGAGTAGATGCTGCAATTTTAATGAATCCTAAAACTTGGGAAGCATCAGGACATGTTCAATCATTTTCAGATCCAAAAATGGATTGTAAAAAATGTAAACAAAGATTTAGAGCTGATAATTTAATTGAAGAATTTTCTAAAGGTAGTGTTGCTGCTGAAGGCATGACTAATGAAGAAATGGAAAAATACATTGCTGATAATCATATTAAATGTCCAAAATGTGGAGGATTTGATTGGTCAGAAATTAAACAATTTAAATTGATGTTTGAGACAAGTAGAGGAACTGTTGAAGGTGCTAAAGATACAGTTTATTTAAGACCTGAAACTTGTCAAGGTGAATATGTTAATTTCATGAATGTTCAAAGAACAGCAAGAGCTAAAATACCTTTTGCTATAGCTCAAATAGGTAAAAGTTTTAGAAATGAAATAACACCAGGTAATTTCTTATTTAGAACTATTGAATTTGAACAAATGGAATTACAAAAATTTTGTAAAGATTCTGATTCTATGAATATATATGCTGATTATAAGAATAAAGCTTTACAATTCGTAGAAGATATGGGTTTAGCTAAAGATAAATTAAGATTTCACGATCATGATAAATTAGCTCATTATGCTAAAGCTGCTTGTGATATTCAATATAAATTTCCAATTGGTTGGGAAGAATTAAATGGTATTCATCATAGAGGAACTTGGGATTTATCTAGACATTCAGAATTTTCTGGTAAAAAATTAGAATATTTAGATCCAGATACTAATGAGAAATTTATTCCAACTGTTATTGAATATTCAATTGGAGCTGATAGATTAACACTAGCTTTATTATGTGAAGCTTATGAAGAAGAATCTTTAAGTGATGGTACTACTAGAGAAGTAATGCATTTTATTCCAGCTATCGCACCTTATAAAGTAGCTATTTTACCTTTAATTAAGAAAAATCATAGTGATAAAGCTTTAGAAGTTTATAATATGTTATCTAAATATTTTATGTGTACTTATGATGAATCTGGAAATATTGGTAAAAGATATAGAAGAGAAGATGTAATTGGAACTCCATTTTGTGTAACAATAGATGATGAGACATTAAATAATAATACTGTTACAATTAGAGATAGAGATACAATGGAACAAATAACACTTAATTTAGATGAAGTTGTTAAGTATATAGAAGAAAAAATTAGATTCTAGAATATTGACTTTTTGGGGTTTTTGCCTTATAATGATAATAGTGTGATGCTATCACACTAAGGTTTCTGCCAAAATGCATTGTGGAAACCTTACCAAAACCCCCTGATGGCTGCCGAAAGGCAGTCAATTTTTTTTAATTTTTTTCTTAAATTGAATTAAAATTATATAAGATATGTTATAATTATATACAGTAGGTGAGTATATGATTAAAGTTAAAACTAATTTTTTAAATTCATTATTAATTATTTTTTCATTTATATTTTTAATATCTTTATTTTTAATTAATAGTGTTAATGCTGATAATGTTGTATTTAAAATTGAAAATGCAACTATTAAAGAAAAATCAGATAATGTTATAGGTTCTATTAATAATGCTGATAATAATATTACTAGTGATATTACTTTTAATAAAATAGGTGATTATGCATTATATGAATTAGAATTTAAAAATACAACTGATAATGAAATAACTATTGATTCAATAGTTGATAATAATTCTAATGGTTATATAGAATATGAATATGATAAACACCAAAATTATGTTGTTAAAGCTAATGATAAATTTAATTTATCAATAAAAGTAACTTATAAAAATGCTGTAAATAATATTAATAATAGAATTCAAAGTAATAGTGTTAGTTTTTCTATAAATTATAATGAGAATCAAAAAGAAAATTTTGATATTGCTAATCCTAATACAAGTGATAGATTAAATATTAATATTTTATTAGCAATTATATCTTTATTAGGTATTATTATTTGTATAGTTTTAAAAAATAAAAAAGCTCATTCTTTACTTTTAATGATATTAATATTACCTATTATTGTAAAAGCTGATACAAATAAAATGAATTTTACATTTAAAAATAGTATTACTTTAAATGATCAATTAAAAGTTAGTTATAATTTAAATAATCAAGAATATGAAACTATAGTAAATTATGGTGATAAATTAAATATTAATCTTGATGGTAAGTTATTATTAGATGGAAAAGAGTTTGATATTAATACACCTATAACTGGTGATTTAAAACTAACAACCATGATGAATGAATATAATATTACATTTGAATTAAATGATGGTGTTTTATCTAATAATAATCCAACAAAATATACAATAGAAGATGAAATAATTTTAAATAATCCAAGTAAAGATGGATATGAATTTACTGGATGGACAGGAACAGGTTTAAGTACAAAAACAAAAATAGTAACAATACCACAGGGTTCAATAGGTGATAGAGAATATACAGCTCACTTTGAACTAATAAAATATAATATAACTTATAATTTAGATGGTGGATCATTACCAGATAATTATCCAAAAGATTATACTATAGAATCAGAAAGTATTATATTAAAAAATCCAAGTAAAGATGGATATGAATTTACTGGATGGACAGGAACAGGTTTAAGTACAAAAACAAAAACAGTAACAATACCACAGGGTTCAATAGGTGATAGAGAATATACAGCTCATTTTTCACAAGATGTATATACTATAACTTATAATAATATAGATGGTGCTACTATTAATCCAGCTAATCCAGAAGAATATAATACTGAAGATGAAATTACTTTAACAAATCCAAGCAAAGATGGATATACATTTACAGGATGGACAGGATCAAATGGAACAATACCTCAAACTACAGTAAAAATTTTGCAAGGTTCTACAGGTAGTAAATCATATACAGCAAATTGGGATTTAGTAACATATAATATAAATTACACTTTAGATGGAGGAACATTACCAGATGTTCATCCAACATCATATACTATAGAATCAAATAGCATTACTTTAGTAAATCCAACAAAAGAAGGATTTATATTTGCAGGATGGACAGAAACAAATGAAGAAACTCCACAAACTACAGTAATAATCCCACAAGGTTCTACAGGTATTAAAGAATATACTGCAAATTGGACTGATGAATATACAATAGTATTCCATTCAAATAATGGTCAAGATCAAACATATAGACAAGTTGTAAAATTTGACCAAGAATTTGTATTAGATGAAAATACTTTTACAAATGGAGATAAGGAATTCAAAGAATGGACAACTAAGTTAGATGGAACTGGAGTAAAATATATAAACAAAAG
>JAEEGL017115448.1_pt1 | contig 14882 bp, 4 predicted proteins | sample 9134231 | NCBI WGS metagenome assembly JAEEGL01 (sample SAMN16246548, study PRJNA631951) | gut metagenome | biome: gut microbiome; feature: rumen; material: fiber-attached | host: Bos | place: Iran: Karaj | collected 2018-10
GACTCGTTCTTGCCGCCCGTGGCCGCCCTCCGCTATGTGCAATAGAGGCGATCGGTCTCGCGAGGCCAAACGTGCGGTATGCCGCGGAAGAACTGCGCGACCATGTGCAGAAGCTCACCGGTGTCAAACTGGACATCGTCGAGGAAGGACGTGGAGCCGTCAATGGAGGCGTACGCGTTTCGGTGGGGCTTGCCGATGATCCCGAACTCGGCGGCGACGGCTTCGAGATCAAGACGACGCCGGATTGTTTGAGCGTGCGCGGCGGAAGCCGTGGCGTAATCTACGGAGTATACGAGCTCTTGGAGCGCTACGGCGGCGTGATGTGGCCCAGTCCGGACTTCACATACGTGCCGAAGGCGGACGAGTTCGCGGTGCCGGAAGGCTTGTCGGTGCGCCAGAAGCCTGCGATACCGATGCGGCTACTGGACACGTTTCCATGTTGGGCAAGGCCAGATTATGCCGTCAGGCTCAGGTTGAACGAAACTACGGCGAACGAAAAGTGGGGTGGGTGGCATCAGCCGTTCGACAGGGTCCTCGGCAAGTGCCATACATTCCTGCGTCTCGTGCCGCTGGAGAAATACTACGATACGCATCCTGAATACTTCTCGCTCGTGAAGGGAAAACGCCTCAAGGTGCGGCCGCAGCTGTGCCTGACCAATCCTGACGTGTTCAACATCGTGCTGTCCAACGTGCTGGAGCGTATCGAGGCGAACAAGAAAGACCCGAATCCGTGGCGCAGGATGACGCGATACTACGGCATTTCGCAGGACGACTGGAACAACTACTGCGAATGCGAGAACTGCGCGGCCATCGACGCGCAGGAGGAATCGCATTCCGGTTGCGTGATATGGTTCGTCAACAAGATCGCCGAAGCGGTCGAAAAGAAGCATCCGGACGTGATGATAGAGACGCTCGCATACATGTACGGGCGCAAGCCGCCGAAGAATCTCAAGCCCCGCGACAACGTGATGATATGCCTCTGCACGATCGAGTGCGACTTTTCGAAGCCAATGGTCGCCAACAGGTACAGCGAGAACGTGGACTTCCGCACGAACGTCCTCAAGTGGCGCGACATCTCTAAGCATCTCTACATCTGGGACTACGCCGCCAACTGGCGCGCGACGCCCGTGCCGTACCCGAACCTGAAGGCATACGTGGAGAACGTCCGTTTCTACGGCGATCTTGGCATAATCGGACTTTTTGAGGAAGGCATCAGCAACCCGTCCGCCAGCTTCACCGATCTGAAGGGATGGCTTGGCGCCAAGCTGATGTGGGACCCGCGCCAGCCCGCTGATCCGTTGATCCGCCGGTTCTGCGAGGCGTACTACGGCAAGGGCGCTCCGTACGTGCTGGATTTCATCAAGTTGATGGGCGAGCAGGACATCGACGAGACAAAGACGCCGCTCAAATATGCCGTGCCGATAGAGGTTATGCCGCTCAAGAAGGATTTCTATCGTGCGGGGCGTAAACTGTGGGTCAAGGCGTCTGCCGCCGTGGAGTCGGAACCTGAGGCGATCAGGAAGCATGTGGCCTGGGGACGGTTCGGGCTTGAATACGCCCTTGCGGGAACGTACGCGCATCTGAGCGACTGGCGGGCCGTTATCTTTTCGAGCAATACCGTCTCGCGCCTCGATCGCGCGGAGTACATGGACATGCGCGAGAGCGCACGCTATTGCCAGCGCATGCTTGTCGCCGATCCCGAAGCCATACTTTCGTCCAGGCTCAACGACATGCGCTACAAGGGATATCTCAAGGCGCTTGCGGAATCGGAATTCCCGGAAACGATGCCGGAAAAGGTCCTGCTGCAGGACTGGGCGTTCAACTACAACGACCATCCGAAGTCGAAGACGATATCGCGTGTCGACGACAAGGATGCGACGGACGGGCGCGCCATCTGCGTGAAGGGGGAGGAGACAAACTGGAGCGTGTCGTGCTGGACGGCGAGCGTGCTGGCGCTCGACAGGGGTGCGAAGTACAGGATTCGCGCGAGGCTGAAGGTTACGCCGAAGGATGGGCTCAAGCAGGATGCGGTGCTGGCGCGCATGGGTCTATTCGACCGTGCTACGAAGAAAAGCCCGTGCTGGCTGTCCATGAAGAACGCCCAGGCGACAGGCGCGTACGCCTGGTACGACATGGGCCAGTGGACCAACGAAGGGCATGAGTACATAGTCTACATGGATCCGAATGGCGCGACATTTTCTTTCGACTGCCTTGAGATATCCCGAGTCGATTGACGGCTTGAATCTTTATCCAGCGGCGGTAGATACTTGCCATTTGCCCTGTAGTTGTGGTAAAATGGCAGTGTTATTTTCCTGAAAGATTGTCAAGAAAGGATGTTTCGTCCATGAAACTTGAAAGAGCTGCCTTTTTGAGGCGAGCGGGTGGGTTGGCTTTTGCTTCCGCCGCGTTGATGCTGCTTGCTTCGGCGGTACATGGTGCAACATACTACATGAAGGGAACCGCCACGGACTTTGGCGTTGCAGACGGCTACACGCTGGATGCGAACGGCGACACGCCTGCGACCGCCACGCCCGGTAGTGACGACGAGGTGATAGTTCCTGCCGGCACGTTTGCGATCGCCGTGCCGTCGGGTTCGTTCACGACGCTCTCCGGAGTGGCTCGCGTACGCCCGTCGGATGGCGCGGTGCTGGAGTTTACGGCGGGCGAGAACGTGACAGGTACGTTCGAAGCGCCCGTAAACTGGGATGGCCAGGCCGCAGTGTATTATGGCGCCATTCACCATTATGGCAAAATAGTGAAGAAGGGAGCCGGCACGCTCATTCTCGCTTCCAGCGGCCGTACCAAAGGGACTACAGGCTTGAATCAGGATTACACGACCGGCATAGATCTGCAGGAAGGTACCTTGAAACTGCCGCAGCACGCCACGGGGGCCATGTACTTCGGCGATCTCACGATGTCCAACGGCACGAAGCTTGTAACATGCGGCAACATTACAAACATGAACCTGGCCACCTTCACATACCTGCGTTCGCTCAATGGCGACGGCATCATCACGAACGAGACGACGCGCTCTTCGGGGCAGGCCTGCACACCTTATGCCCGTGACGTGAAAATGAGCAACGTCTTCTACGGGCGACTCTGCGACCCTGCCAAACACTGGCTTTCAGGTCACCTTGTCCAATATGGAACCAGCGTCGGCTTCACGACGGCAGTTGTCATCGATTCCAACAACGGACATCTGAACGACGGATATGACCGCGGCACATATTCGTTCGAAAACGTGGAGCTTCTTGGGCCAAGCACTTACGTGCAGCTTTATGGGCAAGGCGCCGGGATACATTATTTCGGCTCCGTTGATGCGGTAGTCGCCAAAACCATGTATTTGTTCACGGCGAACTACCCGTCGTTCGTGGATGCCGGGTGGCATGGCGGACTTACTTTTACAGCCTCCTGGCTGGTGATGGGCGACGCCGTCGGCAATGCCGTATCCAAATGGGTTGTGCTGATGGGCTCGAATACGGTGCCTTGCACGATTACCGGCAGTTTCACCGACAACAACTGGTCCGGCAAAGACTGTGCGACCGACTCGCTTCGCACGATCTTCACGCAGAAGCTGGGATCCGGCACGTGGCGGCTTTCCGGCAACCGCTCCCATGGCGGCGGATTCGCAATCGAGGAGGGTACGCTTCAGTTCGATTCCATTGCGGAGAAAGGAACTGCGTCTGCGCTTGGCCTTTCCACAAACCTTACTACGGCGTGCTCGGTGCGCAATCCCGAACCGTATCGCGTAAACTACGCCTTTGCGCTTGGTTCCACGAAGGCGGACGTGTCGCCGGCGGTGTTCGAATTTACGGGGGCCAAGTCCAGAGTTTCCGGGACGAGACCTCTGGTTCTCGTTGGACAGGGTGGTTCTTTGAGGGCTTCGGGCACCGATGACGCGCGACTTGGTTTCGGCGGCATTTCCGCGAGGGATGCAGGCGAAAAGACGCTTGTACTCGACGGCACGAACGAGGCGTTCAACGTGGCGGCGGACATAACGGACGGCGCAGGAAAGGTGAACGTAGTCAAAGACGGAGACGGCGAATGGACGCTCTCCGGAACGAACACGTTCTCAGGCGATCTGCACGTGAAAGCAGGAACGCTGACGGTGCTTGGAACTAAATACACCTGGTTCCGTTTCACGGTACGCGAGACCGGAGCGAAAGGGCGCGTCATAAACATTCGCGAACTGGCGCTGTATGACGCAAACGGCGTTCGCCAGAATATCTGTCTGAAGATGAAACCGCCGACCATTGGCAATATACATGTGCCAGATACCGATTGGGCTGGACTGAAACCGGGATGGTTCGCGTATGGCTTCAACGGCCATCAGATAAGTATAGGGGTAACTTCGTCGGGCGATCCGCAGAGCCCTGACGAGATGTTCGACGATATCGGCAATACGGTTTCAGGCGGCGCGACGCGCTTTGACGGTACGACGACAAAGGGAGGCACGTTCTCGATGCAAAATTACACTTCGAGCGGGAGCGGATGGAGCCTCAATCGCAGCACCCCCGCGACATGGGTTCCTTTCGTGATGCGCTTGACCAACGGTGCACCCGAGATAGTGGCATACGACATAGAATCGTTCTACGATTCACGCGGTACGAACAACTGGCCGAAGGTGGCTGCGATGGAGGCATCTGTGGACGGCATACATTGGGATTTGGTCGAGACGAACGCGCTTGGCGAGGTCGTTGCCGAGCATGACTACGACTTCTCTATCCCGCTCGGCACCAGTTCCGGCCATGACTATGCAAACAGGTGGTATTCCGACGGTGCGTCGCAAACTAACTGGACTGCGGCGAGAGGCACGACTCCACGTCCGGGAGCCGGTTTCCCGATGATACCGTGCTCATCTACCCCGATGCCTCTCCAGAACGTACGCAGCGTGTCGGTGGATGCGGGTGCCACCCTTCGCGCGAATCAGGAGGTGCCGCTTCATGCGCTTAAGGTAGACGCCTCCGGCGCGGGCACGATTGACGGTTTCTCGTTCGCGTCTTCCGGCACGTTGGACGCGGTGCTTGACGGTGCGGGTTCTGAGTCGGTCGAGTTGCCGGGCACGTATGTGAACTGTTCCGGTATGGAGAATCTCGCCGGATGGAATCTCAAGGTGAACGGATCCCGGTCTGGCAGGTATCGCATAAGGGTAAACGGCGACAAGATCGAGCTTGTCATCAAGGGCACCGTGATTTCAGTCAAATGAGCCAGTTGAGGTCGGTAAAACAGGCCGCAAAGAACGCAATGAAAACAAGATTCGCCATAACGATGATGCTCGCGGTTGCGCTTCCTGGCGCGGCGATGGCGATCGGTCCGTCGGATTCGGTTGCGCGCAGTGCTGTTTTGCCAACGTTCGACATAGCGAAGCCGGATGCGGTGTTGGTCGATGGTGCGGCGGATGCCGCTAAGCGGGTGAAGCTCGTGCCGTCCAGCGGACAAAAGAGCGATGTGACCGTCCTTGTCCGCGGCGAGGATCCGATTTCGAAGGTTGAGCTCGTATGGAACGTCGCGTTCCCGAAGGACGCGCTCCTCTACTGTGGCGCGTGGGAGCGCACATACGCGAATGCGGGCTGGTACAAGATGGACGACAAGGAGGCCCCGCAGCGTGGATGGAAGCCGTGGTATTTCCTCGTGAACGACGGCGAACGCACGGATGGCTACGGCCTCAAGGTGCAGCCGAGCGTGTTCGGCGCGTGGAAAGTCGAACCGGGTCGCGTCGTGCTGTCGCTCGACCTGCGCGCGGGGACGAATCCGCTCCGTCTGAAGGGGCGAGAGCTTGGCGCATGCGTCCTTGTGAACCGTAAAGGCAATGCGGGCGAGACGCCGTTCGCGGCGGCGCGCGAGTTCTGCCGCGTGATGTGTCCGAAGCCGCGCCTTCCCAAGTCGCCGGTCTATGGCTACAACGACTGGTACTGCGCCTACGGCAATAACACGGCGACGAACTTCCTCGCGGACGCAGAGGTGTTTCTCTCCTGCTGCAAGGGGTTGAAGAATCGTCCGTATGTCGTTGTGGACTACGGATGGCAGCGGAACGACTTCAAGAACACGCCGGACGATGGTCTCTGGGCCGGAGTGAGGCAGAAGTGGGGGATGCCGATGGACGAGGTGGCACGGCGTGTCAAGGCGATGGGCGGCAAACCCGGGATCTGGTATCGTCCGTTCTGGAAGTGCCGCGGACTTCCCGCGATGCCGAGCGCAGAGATGCGCGATCGCGTGAAGCGCGAGATGACGCGCTTCCGCGAGTGGGGTATGGAACTCGTCAAGATCGATTTCATCACCTATGACTGGGGCTGCGTGTGGGGGTATGCGATGTCCGACACGCCAATGTGCGCGAAGAACTGCAACTGGGACGATTCGCGCACCACGGCCGAGGTCGTGCGCGACCTCTACACGGCGATGCGCGAGGGTGCGGGAGACGACGTGATTATCATCGTCTGCAACGCACTCGACCATTTCGCCGCCGGGCTCTTCGAGCAGCAGCGTACTGGCGACGACACGTCGGGTAAGGAGTGGAACCGGACATACCAATACGGCGTGAACACTCTTGGGCATCGCATGCACCACGACCGGACTTTCTACGCCCTGGACGGCGACTGCATCGGGCTTGTGTCCAAGGGCGACGTCCCGTGGGAGAAGAACCGCCTGTGGCTCGATCTTCTCGCCAACAGCGGAACGGCCCTCTTCGTGTCGTGGAAGCGCGAGCTGATGGATGACGATGTGCGCGCGGCGCTCACCGAGGCATGCCGCAAGGCGAGTGAGGTTCAGCCGGTTGCCGAGCCGCTTGACTGGATGCAGTGCCTTCAGCCCACGCACTGGCGCTTTGGCGACAGGGAAAAGACGTATGACTGGAATGCCGTACGGACGTTAGACAAAACAGGAGAAAACCATGCACGGTAAAACACACATCGCACTCGTGACGGCTATTGCCATCCTATCCGCATCTTTGACCGCAACAGCCGCCGACTACTACTTGAAGAGCGGCGCTACCGACTGGAGCCAGGCGTCCAGCTACTGCACGGATTCCGCAAGAACCGAAGACGCGACGGTGTTGCCTGGCGAGGACGATACAATCTACGCGCCAAGCGGGACTTTTACCTTCGACAGTTCGACGGCCATCGGATTGGCGTCCATAGAGACGATATCCAACGTGTACGAAATCATGACTTCCAATGGAACGACGCTTGATTTCACCATACCTTCCGGCGATGTCGGCATCGGTTGCCGCATACGAAACAGCAGGTCGAGCACCGGTACGGCAAGGACGGCGTCTACGATCGTCAAGCGAGGCGCGGGCGTACTCGATCTTCAGGCGACTACGGCAAGTACGGGCGACGCTTTCCTCTATGCCGCCAACTTCGACATAAAGGCAGGTACGCTAAAGGTGGCGCAAGGAACCATAGTGAACCAGCAGTTTGGCGCGCTGAAGCTCGCTTCCGGCACGGCAATCTGGTTGCCTTGGTCGCCATCGAATGCATCGCAGTCCAATTTCGACCGGGTAATGGCGGAAGAAGGCAGCGTCATCACCAACGCATCCACGCGTTCGAGCGGGCATAGCTTCAATATCGCCCCGGCAAACGGGGCGTATGATTTCGAATCGTATGTGAAAGGGGTGATGGGCGGCAAAGTGCGCATATGGAGTACAGGCAGCATACGTCTTGACGCCACGAACAATACCATGTCGACAGTCACCACAATGCAGTCCAACAACAGCTACCTCTATTCGACCTTGTCTGGAAGAAATCGCGGTGTGCTTCTCGTGAAATCCATCGGCATGAAGGGCGAACCATCTTCGGTTGGGACCAGCGACGCGTTTTATGGTTATGCCTACGGCGCAGGATATCGCTATACCGGTTTCGGCGAGACCGCCGACAAGAACTTTTGCATATATGGAGTCGCCGGCAGCGTAACGGCGAACGCCAACATGTTCTTCCTCGATGGCGGCCCCAATGGCGGATTGATCCATACGGGCAGCATCAATCTATACACCGATGACAACAATCCGCCGGCGCTGCGGCGGCTCTGGTTGATCGGCGAACACACGAACGAATGCGTGATCGGCGGAGCAATGGGAAGGTTGGAGAAGTCAGGCGTGACGTATCCCGTATATCTGACCAAATCCGGCACCGGGACATGGCGGCTTACGGGCTCTCGCGAACATCTCGGCGTAACCGCCGTCGCCGAAGGGACGTTGCGGTTCGATTCCATAGCCGAACGGGGACTCTTGTGCGCCTTGGGCCGTTCCACGATATTGACGCCGGATGATTCCCGCGCCTTCGCAAACGGGGATCGCGTCGGCTATGCGTTCGTGCTGGGCGGGGGTTCGGGCGATGCCATATTCGAATACACGGGCGCAGGTCCGGGGCGCTGCACGACGCGCCCGCTCGTCCTTGCCGGGAACGGCGGGCATCTTCGCGCCTCGGCCGGGGAGCTGATGTTCTACGGCATATCGCCGCGTGACGCGAACTCGTCGCCGACACTGACGCTCGACGGCGCGGCAGAGGGGTGCAAGGCGTACAACGTGACGAACGGCGCATCGGGCGCATCCATGGAAGTCGTCAAGGACGGAACGGGCAGCTGGACGCTTGGCGGCAATCTGGATGTGGACGGCATAAAGGTCAAGAGCGGCAATCTTTCGCTCGATGCATACAAGACGCCGCAATATGCCGACTACAAGTGGTTCCGTTTTTCGTTCGCGCAGATCGGCTTTAACACGAACATTCAGATGTCCATCAGGAAAATATGTCTCTTCAATTCGGCGGGGGTCAGGCAGAACGCCGGTCTCAAGGTTCCGGCAGGCGTGACGGCATACACCAACTTGTCCGCACAGACGGCAAGGACGATCGATGCGTTGGATATCGGCAAAGGCGAGATATGGTATGACAAGACCCTTGCCGGAAAGACGGTCAAGTATGCGTCCAACTCGAGCGATCTTGATGCACTTTGCAACAACGTGTTCAACAACACCGAGGGGACTTACGGAAGCTATGTAGTTACATTTCAGGAACAGCCGAAGACCTCGTTGCCGTCTACTTGGTTCCCGATCGTGATGCGGTTGCCGGATTCCGCCGATCCAATCGCGAAATTCGACATACAGGCGTACTCGAATTCGACCAATTACCTGCCGACGCGCGTGTTGGTGGAAGCCTCGCATGACGGCAACATCTGGAAAAGCGTGTATTCCAACATAAATGATGAAGACGAACCCCTGGTACGGGTGGTATCCAGCTACAACAAATGGCTTTCGGACGGAACGGGCACTTCGCCTTCCGCAAACAACAATACGGCCACCGCATCGGCGCCGGTTATTTCCGAATCGGGTGGGATCGCGCGGGATTACTTCTCGTGGTACAGGCTTCGAATCGCCAAACTCGGGAAAGGCAACACGGTGCATTTCCGGCAGATCGGACTATTCGACAAGAATGGAAGACGTTTGAATACGGGCTTGACGCTGGCGGAGGGACCTGGCGACCTCGGCACGACCTATACTATCGTTGGAACGATGCCCGGTCCCGGTCAGGTGGGATACGGCTATACGGGGATTGGCCACAAGATCAAATGCGACAGCACCTATCGCGGACAGATCGAGGCTTGTTTCTATGGCATATATGTCGGCAGCAACCCCTCCGACGGCAGGTGCGCTTTCGATTGGCTAGATGCAGCAGGCAACTCCTGCACCCCAAATCCGGCCGACGAAAGCACATGGATTCCGATCGTGATGCATCTTCCCGCGCCTGTGGCGGTACATCATTTCGACATACAGGCCTTCAACAACAGCAATCTGAACACTGCGCCGGTAAGGTTCATGCTTGAAGGTTCGACAAACGGCGAGACGTGGCATGTGCTGTACAACAACGCCACGGAAGGGGAGGCGCTCAGTGCCAATCCCACAGACTACAACGAATGGCTCTCCGACCGTGTCGTCGCCACGGCGAACAACCGCCCGGACGGCACCGGTTGGAACATCACCGCTCCGTACGCCACGGAAAACCCGTACGTGCAATTCACCAACGGCCTCAAGGCGCAGGTCCTTTCAGACGGCGTCCTTTCCGCGACAGGGACGCTTGAACTGGACGAATTGACGATCGACGCCAACGACGCCGGCACGATAGAGGGTCTCGCTTTCGCGCAGAACGGAGTGCTGAATCTCCTCAACGTGAACTCCACGATGATGCTTCCCGGCACATATGTCGGCTGCACGGGGCTTGAGAATGTCGCCAACTGGACGCTGAAGATTGGTGGCCGTGTGCGTACGCGTACGCATGTCGCAGTGGTGGACGGCAGGCTCAAGGTTATGCTGCCAGGCAGTGTGGTAACAATTCGGTAAAGGATGGAAAAATGAAAAAAGCAAATAGTCTTGTTCTGATTGCGGCCGCAACGGTTTCCGTCGTTGCATGTGCCGCCGACAATCTCGCGGACGGATTCGTAAACCCGCCGCAGCTTGATGCCGCAGGCATCACAAACCGGCCCGGCGTCGCCGTTACGGAGTTCAATATAACCAAGGCGTGGCCCTGGCGTACCGATCCGAGGCGATGCGTCTCGGAGGCGCAGACGCTTGGCGGCGGACGCACCGTAATCGCCGTGGCGAAGGTGACGGGTCCGGAGGCGGAGCGCAGGAAAATCACCCCTGCATCCGTAAAGCGCAACACCGACTATTGGTACTGTGGCGGCATGAACTACGTCATGTACAGCATGCCGGAAGAAGATGCCGCAAGATGGAACGCGGACATCGCATGGAAAAACTACAACCTGCGTTGCTGGCACATGCTGCGGCAGGGAAGGGCTGTGGTGGACGGGTTCTATTTCGGCGGCGAGAAGGAGCCATACCCGAACCGCCCGTTCGGGCGCAAGGTGTTCGGCGAATGGTCCGACTACACGGTGCTGTCGCGCGATGCGCTCATGGCTTCCACCGTATCTGACGGAAAGATCGTCTCGCCAAGCGGCATCCCGGCGCGTTTTCTCCTGATCCCCGAATACCTGAAGTCAGCGTCGCCCGATGTGATGCGCAAGATAGAAAGCTTTGCGGATGCGGGCGTTATCGTCATCGGCAAGATGCCGCAGCAGGCCTTCGGTAAAAAGAATGATCCGGCGGCAGACGAAGAGGTGCGTGCAATATCGAAACGCTTGGAGGCGCGTCGCAATGTCCATGCCGAGCTTGCGTCGAAAACGGTGTACGATGCGGGACACGTGCAGGACTACACGACGAAAAGCCGTCCGAACGTGATCCATTTCCATCGCGTGGCGGACGACGGCAGCGACATCTATTTCTTGTCGGCGCAGGTCGATACGAATGTCACCACCGAATGCCGGTTCCGGGTGGTGGGACGCGTGCCCGAGATATGGGACCCCATGACGGGTCGCATAACGCTTGCGAGGGACTGGTACGAGGCGGACGGAATGACGCGGGTCGTGCTGAATTTCCCGATGGACGGTTCTTTGTTCGTGGTGTTCCGTCCTACGGAGACGCCCGGCGCATCCACGTGCAATGTCGTGCGCGATGAGACGCTGCCGCCTGCGCCCGTCCAGAAGGGACGCGTCGTTCTGGCCGCCCGCGGATGCCGCCCGCCATGCGCGATAATGCTGAGCGAATTCACGAAGCCGAGCGTGCGCTACGCGGCCGAGGAACTGAGAGACCATGTGCAGAAGATCACCGGTGTGGAGATGGACATCGCAAAAGAGGGTCCGGTCGGCCCCAAGTGGCGCGCAAAGGTGTCGCTGGGCCTTTCGGACGATCCTGAACTTGGCGCGGACGGTTTCGAGATCAAATCCACGGAAAATGCCATAACCGTGCGCGGCGGCACACGCGGCGTCATATACGGCGTCCATGAGCTGCTGGAGCGTTACGGCGGCATACTGTGGCTTTCGCCCGACCAGACGCACATCCCTGCCGCGGATTCCTTCTCGGTGCCTGCAGGACTCTCAATCCGCGAGACGCCGTCGTACGCCGAACGCTTCCACGACAATTTCAGGGGCGACGACGCCTTCGCGACACGTTGCCGCCTGAATGAAACCACATATTCCGAACGCTACGGCGGGCCTTTCCCGCCGTTCGACTGGAAGCTCGGCAAGTGTCACACGTTCCTTCGCCTCGTGCCGCCGGACAAATACTACGACACGCATCCGGAATACTTCTCCCTCGTAAAGGGCAAGCGTCTGCGCCACCATACGCAGCTTTGCCTTACGAACCCGGACGTGTTCGACATAGTGCTGTCCAACGTTTTCGCGCGAATCGAGTGGAACAAGACGGAACAGACGCCGTGGAAGCGCAAGACGCGCTACTACGGCATTTCGCAGGACGACTGGAACAACTACTGCGAATGCGAGAAGTGCGCGGCCATCGACGCGCAGGAGGAATCGCATTCCGGCTGCGTGATATGGTTCGTCAACAAGGTCGCAGAGGCCGTGGAGAAAAAGTACCCCGACGTGATAATAGAGACGCTCGCCTACATGTACGGGCGAAAGCCGCCGAAGAACCTCAAGCCCCGCGACAACGTGATGATATGCCTGTGCACGATCGAATGCGACTTCACGAAGCCGATGGCGATCAACCGCTACAAGGAGAACGTGGACTTCCGCACGAACGTCCTCAAGTGGCGCGACATCTCGAAGCACCTGTACATCTGGGACTACGCCGCCAACTGGCGCGCGACCCCCGTGCCGTATCCCAATCTCACGGCGCTCCCCGAGAACATCCGCTTCTTCCATTCTGTCGGCGTGCGGTATCTTTTCGAGGAGGGGATCAGCAGCCCGTCCGCCAGCTTCACCGATTTGAAGGGCTGGCTTGCGTCCAAGCTCATGTGGAACGTGAAACAGCCCGCCGAGCCGCTGATCCGCAAGTTCTGCGAGGCGTACTACGGCAAGGGCGCGCCTTTCGTGCTGGATTTCATCAAACTCATGAACGAGCAGGAGATCGACGAGACCAAGACGCCCATGAACTACGCCGTGGCGCTGGAGAACGTGCCGTTCAAAAAGGAATTCTACATCGCCGGGCGCGAACTGTGGGCAAAGGCGTCCGTCGCCGCCGCAAACGATTCCGAGGTTGTCAGGAAGCATGTCGAATGGGGACGGTTCGGGCTTGAATATGCGCTCGCTGGCGGCTATGCGCAGCTTAGCGACTGGCGGGCCATGCTTCTTTCGACCAATGCCCTTTCGCGGCTGGACAGGGCGGAGTACATGCGGATGCGCGAAAGCGCGCGCTATTGCCAGCGCATGCTGGACGCCGACCCCACGGCCATACTTTCATCGCGCCTGAACAACGTGCGCTACAAGGGATATCTCAAGGCGTTCGCGGAGTCGGAGTTCCCTGAAACGGCGCCTCAGAAGGCATTGCTGCAGGACTGGGCGTTCAACTACAACGACCATCCGAAATCTAAGACGATGTCCCGCGTCGACGACAAGGACGCCACGGACGGCAGGGCGATCCTGATCAAGGGCGAGAAGGAATCGTGGAGCGTGTCGTGTCCGCTAACTCCGATTCTTGCGCTCGACAAGGGCGGCAAGTACAAGATGCGCGCAAGGATAAAGGTCGAGCCGAAGGTCGATGCCAAGCCGGAGACGCGGCTCTTGAACATGGGGATGTTCGATAGGGTGACGAAAAAGACGCCGTGCATCATCTCACTCAAGAATTCCCAGGCTACGGGTAAGTACGAATGGTATGACATGGGCGAATGGACCGATGAAGGGCACGACTGCCTGATGTACATGAGCCCGTATGGATCGAACCTTTCGTTCGACTGCATCGAGTTGTCGCGTCTTGAATAGCTTGACGAGAAAAACCAACCCCCGCAAGAAAGGAAAGGTCTGACAATGATAGTTCGCAGAAACGTAATGGCCCTTATCGGTGCCGCATGCGCATCGGTGGCGTTTGCCGATGTCGCCGTATGGACGAACGTGATGACTACCGGAACGGCAAATCTGCAGTGGGGTTTTCTCCACAACTGGACGAACGTTTATGGAGAGACGGTGTCCGTCGCCCCGACAAACGCCACCAGCGACGTACTCTTCCCGTCGTTGCCGGTGGACAATAACGGCGGTTCCGACGGACAGTGGCGCACCATCTACACCGGCGAGTTCTCCGAGACGGGCGGCGAACTCTACATCAGCTATCCTGCAGTCAACCCGACCATCGGAAGTATCGGCCCCGTCGAAGGCGTATGGGACACATGGCGCTGGACGATCGAAAACGCCACGTTCAAGAGCCAGTACCATAAACCGGACTTCAAGCGCGTGTTCTCGGTCGCCAACCCCGATGCGTTCGACGGCTACTGGGCGGTGGGCAACTGCAAGACGATATTCGACCTTCCTGCGACGGCTGCGCACGTGCCGGTAATGAGTTCGCTCAGCGCACAATGCCGCCCGTACGTGCGCGTGCCGGCCGCGGACACGACCGCCGCGCTCAACGCCGTGCACAAGCCGGGAACCATCTCGAAGACGGGAGCGGGCGAACTCAGGGTGGCGACGACGATGGGGAAGGAAACGCGCTTCACCGTCGAGGACGGCACATTGACGCTCGAAGGCTCGAACGACGACGACCTTGAGGCGCTGCTGAAGACTGCGGCGCTGCGCCTCGACGCGACGCGCACGGATACGCTCCTCAAGGAGACAAGGACGATCGACGGGGTCGAGTATACGTGCGTCACCAATTGGCTAGACGCCAACGGCAACGGAAACAACGCCTACTGGTGGAACTACACAAGCAGTGGGACGTACTGGTACAAGTTCACCAACCCTCCGTTCGTCAGTCCCGTCAAGTCGCCCACAGACCTGCCGCTGGTTGACTTCGGTTCGCGCGTCTCGCAGAACTATGCGTATGGTCCGTCCAACTGCTTCCTCAAGCTTACGAGGGACATCACCGATCCGCGTGCGGTGTTCTACGCCGTCCAGAC
>JAEEGL017225576.1_pt1 | contig 14882 bp, 11 predicted proteins | sample 9134231 | NCBI WGS metagenome assembly JAEEGL01 (sample SAMN16246548, study PRJNA631951) | gut metagenome | biome: gut microbiome; feature: rumen; material: fiber-attached | host: Bos | place: Iran: Karaj | collected 2018-10
ACAAAGATTTTTTCTGCAAGCTCTTCCTGCGTCATTTTCTTTTTTTCGCGAAGTCGTTTTATAACTCTTCCTGTTACATAATTATCTGTCATATTCATTTCCTGTTATTTTTTTTACAAAACGCGTTTTATGAACAAATAATACCATGCACAGAAAGCAAACGCTACCTACGCTTCGTAGAGTTGAAAAATCATAATAAAATACTTGACAATATTATATCGTATTCAACATAACCTAATTAAATAGAACTACAGGAGGCAGAATATGGCTACGAACTGCGGAAGGTTTTTACTGTTGCTCAGAGGGCTTATCCGCTTCCTTCTACAAATAAACGTCTCCGCGAGCTTTGCGGCGGCGAATATATCCAGGACGAATTTCATCACGAACAGAATCTGCTTTTAACGGCTGGCGAAAAAAAGATTCTTTTTTGTGGTTGTGCGCATAACGGCATTTTGAATGTAATGGATACGCTTGAACGTAAGTTTGGCACGGGCTCACTTCCAGACCTCGTAATCGGCGGCTTTCATCTTATGAAGCGCACCGAGTTTTCCGAAGCCGACACTACCGAAGTCACAGAAATCGCCAATCGGCTTAAATCGTACAAATCTCACTTTGCAACCTGCCATTGCACCGGACTTCCTGTTTTTAATCAGATGAAAGAAATTATGGGCGAACAATTGACTTATGTTCGCTCAGGCGATGAAGTTGTTGTAGAGTATTGAATTGATCAAACAGCTTAATTGATATTATTGTAACACATAACATTCACTTAAAATCGGATATCGGCTCAAGTCTGCATTCAGGAAGACAAATTGAATTATATCTTTCTTGATGAACTTCTGATAGTCGAAAAGTTTGAAAAAATTGCATATTCTTTTTTTGAGCGTTCCCGCCCGCTTCGCGGTCGGTCGGGCTTTTCGGGGTTACGCCATTCGGCTCCATTCCTTCGGAACAGCCCTTTCAGGTCTGCCCCTACAATCCCTAACGCTATTTATTACTTTTTGTATTATTACAGACTCGGCAAAGCATTTGTAAGTTTTCATAAACAGTTTTACCACCGCGACTCCACGCAACAATATGGTCACCCTGCATTTCAGTAAATTCAAAATGCTCACCACAAAGCGGGCATATTCCTTTCTGCTCTTCATATTTTTTGCGCTTCATTTTGTCATCAAATTCGCGCAAACTTAAATGACTGTCTTTTCTGTCAAAGAGATAATAATAAATGCCTTTATGATTCGTAACTTCCTCATTTTCAATTAAAGAAACAATTTCATTTTCAAGAACAGCCGGATCATAATCATTGCCATGATATTGATTATACAAAGTGCCCCAATCAATGCCCTTCATTTCTTTGCGATAAGTCGGGAACAAGGCTTTAATCCACGCAATTACAAATTGAAAATACACCCAAAGTTCATTCGCATTTGAATCATTTTGATGTTTACCCATATAATTGCAAATCAATTTATCATCTTTTCCGACAAACCAGCCAAGAACAGTTTCTAGCAATTCCTGACGAATAGGATTTCCATTTACATATTTATCGCCCAAAAGTTTTGCTGCACAATTTGATTTAGAAAAAATCTTTTTAGCTTCAGCTGTCCAGGAACCGGCATAAACGGCATTTCGGATTTCCTGCTCAGTCAGCTTTTTTCCGGCAATATTAATTGTCTTAAACCAGCTTAATTTTTCGCTGTCAGTTCCTTCGCAAAAATAAACCTGCAAATCATAATTCAAAATCTGTTCCTTTTCGTCAGGCTGCAAATTTGTAAAGTAACGCATATTGTGAGAGTAAGTTCCGTTCACATATCGGCAAATAGAAATTGTCCTCTGCTGTCCGTCCAGAACTTCATAGCGACCATCTTCACGAACAACCCAGTACATTGTGTTCAGCGGAAAGCCATTAGTCACAGTATCCATTACTGCCTGCTGCTGATTATCGTTATAACAGAATTCCCTTTGATACGGCGGCCGAATATCAAGCCGTCCGTCAAAACCGACAACACCAGCCTCGTCATTATCCTGATATCCGTTTACAAGTTCTCGAACCTTAATTGTGTGCAAAGTAATTTTCATTTTTTTCTCCTGTGTAAGCTCGCCGGCGGGCCTATTTTTTTCGTCTTATTAGAATACGGAAATATGGACATTTTCCGTTTATTGATAAATCTTTTTCATCATTACCTTTTCTGAATTTGATGATTTCAAATTGATTCGGATTGTATTTATCAAGAAAAGTTATAGGAACTCCCATGTCGCCATAAAAATCTTGAGGAATATCAGAAACCTTATTAACATTTATTCCATCATAGTTATCATATCGTTCATATTCATTTTCAGAATATGTTTTATATAATATTAAATCTTCATGACGTTTAGCTATATCTAAATTTGTAAACCAACAAATATTACCTAAACTTCTCCATTTCTGTCCTGTTTCATCTTCCCAATATCGTGTCTTTCTTGGTTGATAATAATCAGGAACTTTAAATGCCATGTCACCAGCTTTATATCCAAGCCAGATTTTATTGTCTTTTAATAAATGAAAAATTTCTTTATAAGTTATTGCATTTTGATTTCCAATGATTAAAAATTTTTTATCATATTTCATCAGAGTTGCGACATATTCTCTGAAAAGACTAAAAGGTGGATTTGTGACTATAATATCAGCTTCTTTTAATAATTCGATACATTCGTCACTTCGAAAATCTCCGTTACCTTTAAGTTGCTTAATTTGTACTGTTGAAAAATCTGTATTTGTAGGATCATTAGGATTTCCATAATAATCTAACCATACGGCTTTTTCGCAATTATTTTGTGAAAATAAATCTGATTCTTGATTTTTGTAACAAGTAGTAATAAGTCGTTTTAGTTTTAATTCATCAAATTTTAGTGCAAAATATTTAAAAAAATTTGATACTCTAGGGTCATCACAATTACATAAAACTGTTTTTTCTTTAAAATGTTCTTTGTAATGTGATAATTCTTTTTCAATATCTGTTAATTGTGTATAAAATTCATCTTCTTTATTTTCCTTTGCAGCATCAAATATTTTATTAGCCATGGTTTCCTCTAAAGTGGATAATTTCTTAGTTTTTTCTTGTATAGTAGGCAATTACTTACTTATCGGAATAAATTTGCTTTTTTCTTACTTTTGTTAGCATAAGTAAGAAATTTTCCTAACAATATGTATCATGAGTGATTTTTGGAAACGAGTTGATGAAGAATTAGAATATAAAGGAATGAACAGAAAATCTTTATCAAAAGAAGTTGGATTTAGCGTAGGTAATGTTGGAAAAGGAATTCAATTAGGCTCTTCGCCTTCCGCCGACACTGCAGTCAAAATCGCCGCAGTATTAGGAGTTTCTGTTGAATATCTGGTCAACGGAACAAAAATAACAAATTCCTCAAAAAAACTCGAAGAAGAACAGAATCAGCTCCGTCTCTACCGCAAGCACTCAGAAATTATAAAAAAGTGCGAAGAAATGTCCTCAGAGAAAGAAAAACTTCTTGTCGATTTCCTGGATAAGTTTGGTAAAATTTAAAATAAGAAATATCCCTAAATTTCCAACTCAAAAACAGCACTCAATGTGAATAAAGAATAATTGGCGGAAATTAAAGGAGCTTAGAGGAAAATTCCCCCTATTTTTTGAACCAGAACTTTATGCCTTCTTTCCGCTCACCAGCCCATAACTTTTTTTTGTCAGCTCGCACAGTTTTTCAAAATCTGTTGCGGCGGTGAGCAAAATTGTAATCCAATGTTTTTTATTCATATGCCAGGCGGGGAAGATTGATTTTTTATCAACGAGATTTTCTATTGCGTCCTGCTCGGCCTTCATGTTTACAACCCAAACTTCTTCGTCGCCTGTGAGGCCAAGCTGGCGGTATTTGATTTTCATCACGAGCGCAAACCATTTTTGATTCGGGCAGCGGAAAACGCAGTAATCGGGAGTTTCTGGCCACGGAAAATCAGGCTCGGCGCCAAAATTTGTTTTTATCCAGGCAACAAAATCATCTTTTAAATCTTTGCTTTCAAAACATTTTGCCTTGAGCTCATCAATAATCTTTTGAACTTCTTTGCGGAGAGAAGCAACAAAAGCGCCGTGAGAAGTCATATCAAAAAGTGCGTATTTTTCGCCGGTTGCAGAATCAAAAAGCTGAGCAGTTAAAGTTTGCTTGGAAAGAACGAGCGTAATTTCTGCATTAAAAGCGCCGTTGGAAACAGAGTGTTTCATTTTATAAGAATTTTCGTCGCTTGTTGTAAAGCCCGCGCCTTTTAGAGAATCTTGTTTGATTTTTGCTGTTCTAAAAATATAGCTGTAGTCCATTTTATGATTTGTCACTTATTACTGCAAATTGGATTGGGCGTTAAAAGCTTTATTTTCAAAAAGATTTTTTAACCGCGCTTTTGCTTCTGGTGTTATAAGTCGATTGTGCTCAATGTAGGAATTCAGATTTTCTTTTCCAAATATTTCAATTTCAACTGGCATTTCTTTGATTCCGTCAAAAAAGATTTTTCCATTATAAGTATTGTAAAAATCTGCAATAGTGTAATCATTTTGAAATGTGTTGAAAGTAAACGGCGCTTTTTCTCGAATTACATAAATCTGTAAATACTGTTGATAATTTGCGCCGGTTTTTGTCTTTGATTTTGTTATTCCAATTTTTGCAGAAGCAAATGATTCTACCGAAAAATCGCTGTAGCTTTTAATTCCGTTTTTTGTAAGATAGTCAGAATCAAATGCAAGCCACGAAAAAAAGAAAATCAAAAATGCAAGAATTGCCAAAATTGCGATATTTACGGCAATTCTGAATTTCTTAAAAAACAGCGATTTAAAAATAATAATTTTAATCGACAAAAAATATAAAATCAGGCTAGGTAAAATCAAGCACTTTTCCTGGTAATAATATCCTAAAATTTCAGGGTGCCAGTTAAGAAATTCATAATGAAAATAATCCATTAATGTCGCATAAACAATTACTGGAATAAAAATTGCGATAGCCTGAAAAAAATTAATTTTCTTATTCAATTCTAATCTCCAAAATCGTTTTGTAAAGTTATGCCCAAAGCAAACTAATGAACAATGCGAATCGTTTATGCTTTTACAAAGCATAATATTTTTTTGAGAAAAATAAAATATGAATTGATTTAAGTTTAAATGATTTTTGAAAAATCTTGCCCGCCGTTAGCTGCGTGTTTTGTGCTTTTTCCCAGCCGCAGATTTTTTATTTTGCAAGCGCCAGTTTTATATGATATCATTGAATTAATGGAATTTGGTGCTTCAAATTACTATATTATTGGAGAACTAATTACCTGTTGGGTTTCTTTGCTGCTCTGCGTTAATATAGTTCTTTCTTTTTCTCTATATGATAAGCGGCAAAGACTGTTTCTTTATGCAACAGGCGCAACTTTTCTTGCTGCACTTTTTGATATATTTTCCGTATTTGCAATTACATTTTATGAAGATATTCCGATTCCGTTATGCACATTAGTTTCTACTATATATTTTATTTTTTTGATAGTTTGCCCTTATGTAATGTCCGAATATGCGCTTGATATTGCGGCGGAACATTCAAAATATAAAAAAGTCTGGTCAACAATTTCTACATCAGTTTATATAATCTATTTATTAATAATTTTGATAAATACAAAAACCGGCTGGGTTTTTCGGTATGATTTTTTTCAAGGCTATATTCGCGGGCCTTTAAAATATATGACGTACTCGCTTTCGGCATTTTACGGCGGTTTTATAATTTTGACGGTTGTTATATATAGAAAATCGCTTGCCAGAAGGCTCTTTTGGGTTTTTGTAGCATATCCTTTTGTTTCTTTGTTCTTTGTTGGAATACAGCTTTTTTATCCGCATGTGATTTTAACGGGAATTGCGTCGTTTACTTCGGTTTTGTTTGCTTATGTTACAGTTCAGTCTTATCTTATGGAAATGAATTTTGTAACCGGTCTTATGACAGAAGGAAAGCTAAAAAAAAGGCTTTCAATGCAAAAAAAAGGCGGCGTGCTTTATATTTTTACAATCGATAACATCAATATGGTTCAATCCTGCCTTGATGTTGCAGAATTGAATTTAATGTTTCACAAAATCGGTTCAATTTTCTTAAATTATTATCCGCGCGATTCTTACATAATTTCAATAAACAGACTTGCTGCAATTGGCCGAACTATAGATGAAGTTTCTGAGAAAGGAAATTTGATTTCTGAAGAAATAAAAAAACTCAGTTTAGATATAAATTCGTTTATTCCAATTCCTATAGAATCTTATTCTGCCGCAATTGAATTTTCAAAAGATGATAATGAATATGATTCAATGATTGATTTGGTAAATAATATGCTCAATAAAGCAAAACTAAATCAGTTGCATAAACTTCAAATTTGTGATGAATCAATTTTTGTTGACCGCGAACGAAAGCGCTATATTTACAGGATTTTGCGCCGTGAATTGAATCTCGATTCTGAACAATTTCAGGTTTGGTTTCAGCCGATTTATTCGATTGAGAAAAAAAAGTTTGTTTATATGGAAGCACTTTCGCGTTTGCAATCAACCGAGCTTGGCGATATTCCGCCGCAGGAATTTGTTCAGGTTGCTGAAAATCGAGGCCTTATAGAAATGCTTGGTTTTGTTGCGTTTGAAAAAGTTTGCAAATTTATTTCTGATAATCGCGATACAGTTGATGCGGTTTCTATAAATTTTTCGGTTTATCAGATGATGAATCCGAATGTTGTTGCAAATGTGCTTGATACAATTAAGAGATTTTCTTTAACGCCTTCAAATATAATCATGGAAATTACAGAAAGTATTTTTATAGATAATTATGAACTTGTTATGAAAAATATGCTTGAACTCACAAAAGCTGGTGTAAAATTTTATCTCGATGATTTTGGAACCGGCTATTCAAATTTAACAAATGTGATTTCTTTGCCGTTTTCTACTATTAAAATGGATCGTTCGCTGGTTTTGGCAATGGAAGAAAGTCAGCGCGGGGTTAGTTTGTTTTTTGATTTAGTAAGTACATTCAAAGGTGTTGGTTTTAAAATTCTTGTAGAAGGCGTGGAAACAAATAATCAAAATTATCTTGTGGAGCGGGCTGGCGTTGATTATATTCAAGGCTTTTTGTATAGTCGCCCGCTTCCGGCACAAGATTGTATTGAACTTTTTAAGCGTTTAGAAAATCAAAAAAAGCGCAGTTAATCAAAACCTAAAAAGTAATAATTTCTTCGTAAATTTGAATGGCAAACTGATCTGTCATACCAGAAATAAATTCAATTATACATTTTGTAAAAGATTCGTTGTCGTGAAGATCAAATACCGGTTGAGTGTTGTATTTTAGAATCTGTTTGCGGTCTACAAAGCTGTGTCGTTCAGAAATAAAAGGTTTGTAAGTTGTGTATTTTACAAGCCAGTCTTCAAAGGTTGTGCAAAGTTTTGGATACAATCTAAGTGCTTGAGAAACGCGGCCGGTTTCTGCGTAAATTTTTGTTTTTTGAAGCGTGCGGAAAATAGTTCCAATAACATTTTCTGCGTAAATTGCAAATTCTCCGAGTCTCCAATGGCGGTAAATATGTGCAAAATTAAATTTTTTGAGCTCTAAAATAAAGCGGAAATATTCATCAGAAAAACAAAGACCTTTTTCGGGGCTGCTTTGTTCGCAAAGGTCAACAATAAGATCATTTATAAGAGTTGTGGTATTTACGGCTTTACCGCTTCGTAATGCCCGCGCTCCTTTTCTCTCAAAACCGAGCGTGCTTCCTACAATTTCACGGAGTTCGCGGTACGCTGCCATATCTAAAATATGGTAAGCGCGGGCATCTTCTATGTCTCGCCCAAGATACGCAATTTTATCTGCAATTTTAACAACGCAGCCTTCCCAAGTAAAAGGCTGTGTAAAACCTGGTCGCTTCATCGAATATAAATCAATTGCTTCCGGGCGAGGTTTAATTCCCTGCTGGTCGATTTCGCCGCAATGGCAGATAAGTCCGTCTCTTACTGCATAAGTAAGATTTAGCGGCTGTTCAACGCCGTTAGGGTCGGGGAGAGTTTCAATATAATCTGCAAAAAAAAGACTGTTTCGTTCGTGCCAGAATTTTTTTGGTGCATTGTGGCCTTTTTTTTGTTCCAAAAGATTATTCAGACAGTCTTCTCCGTGGTGGCCAAACGGAGCGTGTCCAATATCGTGGCCCATTGCAATAGCGCCGGCAAGCTGTTCATTTAACCCAAGATATTTTGCAATTGTAGTTGCAACAGAAGCAACGTGCATAACGTGTTCCATTCGTGTACAAATATGATCATTATGCGGTGCAAAAAAAACTTGCGTTTTATGCTTTAGGCGGCGGTAAGCCTGCGAATGCAAAATTCTTGTATAATCGCGTTCAAAATCGGTTCTAATATCGTTGCCGCGTCCGTAAATCGGAATTTCGCGTTTTATACTTTGCTGCCATTTTTTGTTTTCCGGGCAAGTTCGTTCATTGAAAAAAGAATTCTGCATTTTCTACCTCAAAATCAGTATAAGAGAAAGTTTTACTATCAGCAATATTTATGTAAAGATTTTTTTAATAAGCAAAATCGCTTTTATTTTGATAATCTACATAATTAATGGTATAATATTTTGATATGCTGAAAGATAATAAAATTATCAGAAGAATTTTCAGAGAACAGTACGATATTCAGCACAGACTTTTGAATGTTATTCTCATATCTAGCATTCTTGGGGTTTCTGTTGCTTGTATTGTTACTTTTGTTATGCATCAGCCATTTTTGTCTAAAGTGCTTACTGGCTTTTGCCTGTTCTTATTTCTGATAATTTATTGCATTGCAAACTTTTTTGAACGTTCGCAGCTTGCAATCATAATTTTTTCAGTTCTTTTTAATAATTTAATAATGCCGTTTTTGTTCCTTTCTTCTGGTGGAATTGAAAGCGGAATGCCGGTTTGGTGCCTTTTAGGCTTTGCTCTTCCTTTTCTTTTGATTCGCGGCAAAAAATCAGCCTTTTTCTTTGTAATTAATTTTTCGGAATTTACGGTTCTTATTGTTTATACTTATTATCATCCTGAAGTTATTCATAAAATGGACAGCCTTAGTATGGTAATGGTTGATATGATGGTTGCAATGTTTGTTGGCGTTGCTTTAATTGGTATTATTTTTAAATACCAGTCTTATATTTATGAAAAACAGCAGAAAATCATCATAAAATCAATTCGCGAGGCAAACGAAGCAACAACGCAAAAACAGGAATTTCTTTCAAATGTTTCGCACGATATTCGTACTCCAATGGAATCAATAATTGGTTTTACCGAGCTTGCAAAAAAGAATGTTGAAAATCCCGAAAAACTTTCTGATTGTCTTTCCAAAATTTCGCGCGCTTCGCTTAATCTTATGAATCTTGTAAATGAAGTTTTGGATATGTCCAAAATTGAAAGCGGCAAAACGGTTATCGAAGAAGATTTGTGCAGCATTCATTCAATTATTGATAACGCGATTCAGATTTTGCAGCACGAAATTGATCAGAAAAAACTTAAAATCGAAACTGATTATAGTATGCTCGACGAAGATGTTCTTTCCTGCGACCGAACAAGATTAAATCAGATTTTGATGAATCTTTTGAGCAATGCGGTAAAATATTCTTACGAAGGTGGAAAAATCTCAGTTTCTGTAATTCAGCTTTCTACAGATGATGAAAGTATCATTTTAAATGAATTTCATATCAAAGATGAAGGCTGCGGAATGTCACAAGAATTTTTGGAGCATATTTTTGAACCTTTTGCGCGCGATAAAACTTCGCCAGTTTCTGCCGAAGGAACTGGTCTTGGTCTTACTATTGCAAAATCGCTTGCCGGAATTATGGGCGGCGATATTGAAGTTTCAAGCGAAGTTGGAAAAGGAACGGAATTTACCGCAACCATTCCGCTTAATATTCCGTCTCTTACCGAAATTGAAGAAGATCAGGATATTGTTCTTTATGACTTTAAAGACCGCCGAATTCTTGTTGTTGAAGATAATCAGCTTAACCGCGAAATTCTTGTTGAAGCTCTTAAAGACGAAGGCTTTATTGTTGATGAAGCAATTGATGGTTCGTTTGCTATTGAAAAACTTCGCGATGTTGAACCGGGAACTTATGAGCTTGTTATTTTGGATTTGCAAATGCCGGTTATGGACGGTTATGAAACCACAAAGATTATTCGCAATTTCAAGGATCCAAAAATTGCGGAAATTCCAATTGTTGCAATTACAGCCGATGCTTTTCCTGAAGAAAAAACAAAGGCTTTTAATGTTGGTGTAAATGCATATCTGGTAAAACCAATAAATGTTCCGGCTATGCTTAAGGTTTTAATGCTTTTCTTTAGGGAAAATAAGCGTTCGTAAAAGGGGTTGAGTAATGGAAAGATGCGTTGTTGCTTTGACATCAAGTACTGTAAACGAAGAAGCTTATACTGAAATTCAAAATCAGCTGGATTCTCATGACGCAGCCCCTCTTCTTTTGATTATTTTTTCTGAAGTTGATATGTTGTGGTTTTTTGCAGCAAAATTAAAAGCAAGATATCCTGATGCGGTTGTAATTGGTTCTTCGACTTATGTAAATTATTCTTCGGAAGGTTATAGTCATTGTGGGGCTTCTGTAATGGCTATAAACGAAGGTGTTGAAATTTCTGAAGGAATTATTTTTGATGTTGACCGGCACCCTGCAATGTATAAACGGCATATTACTGATGCGCTTGCGAAAGTTTCTTCTTTTAAAAATACCTGTTGTCTTGAATTTGTAACTTCGTTTGGAAAGGGCGAAGAGCTTGTTCTTGATACTTTTGAAGAGGTTTTGGAAGGAACTGGAATTCGGATTGTTGGTGGTTCTGCGGGAGTTACTCCAGAGCGAAAAGAAACTTATGTTGCACTTGGCGGCGATATTTATAAGCAAAGCTGCGTTTTTGTTTTTATTCATAACTTAAAAGGGCGAATTGGAATTTATCGCGAAAATATTTTTAAGCCAACTTCATATCGTTTTGTTGCAACTTATGCAGATTGCGAAGAACGTCTTGTTATGGAATATGATGAAGAGCCGGCAACCGAGATTCTTTCGCGCACTTTAAAAGTTCCGCCGGAAACGCTTTCGGAAGTTTTGTTGACTCATCCAATGGGACGAATTGCCGGCGGCGACATTTACATTACTGAGGCCAACGAGATTTTTCCAGACGGCTCAATTTCTTATTATTCAAGGATTTACAATCATACAAAAATGCTGCTTTTGGAATTGGATAATGTGCAGCGCGTTTGGAACGAAACTGTGCAGCGGGTTTTGAATGATATTGCAGCTCCTTCTTTTACTATTTCTATTAATTGTATTTCGCGCTCAAGGCTTTTTGAAAAAGACGGGTGTTTTGGCGAATTCGTTAATGTGCTTCGTAATTATGGTAAATATATTGGCGTTTCAGGCTACGGCGAGCAGCTTGATTTTATTCATCTGAATCAAACTATGGTTTTACTGGTGTTTGAATGAGGAGCTTATGGGCAGATATAATAACGGCGTAATTTTTACTAATTCTCAATGCATTGCCTGTAATAAATGCGTAAGCAATTGTGCGCTTATGGGCGCCAATGTTTCTGTCGTTCATAATGGCAAAGTTCACATGGAAATTGATTCCAGAAAATGCAGCGATTGTGGAAAGTGTATCGATGTTTGTATTCATAATGCCCGTGATTTTAGAGATGATGCCGATAAGTTTTTTAAGGATTTAAAAAAAGGTGTAAAAATATCTCTTATTTTATCGCCGGATTTTTTTGCAATTTACAAGGAAAATGCTACTGAAATTATAAAACGACTTCGTACCGCTGGAGTTGATAAAATTTATGACGGCGGATATGGCCGTGAAATTTGTGCATATCTTACTGCAAAATATCTAAAAGAAGCTAAAAAGCGGCCAATTGATGACAGAGCCTTTATTAGTAATTCGTGTCCTGCTCTTATAACGGTAATTCAAAAATATCATCCTTTTTTGTTGCCAAAACTTATGCCTATTCAGCCGCCTGTAATGTGCAGCGCAATTTATGCAAAAAAATATCTTGGTGATGAAAATAAAATTGCGGTTCTTAGTGCTTGTATTGCAAACAAAGATGAAGTTGAAAGCCAAAATACAAACGGAGCGCTTTCTTATAATCTTACTTTTGCACATGTTATTAACCGGCTTCCAAAATTAAAAGATGATTCTTTAAGCGGCGAGCTGGACTTAAAGGCTTTGGGTTTTGGCTCTATTGTTTCTGTTGGCGGAGAATTTTCTGATGTGGTTTCAACTTTCTTTCCTAGAACTGAAACTATAATTTCACTTCATGGATTTTCTAGTGACGGAATTGATTCTCTTTATCTTTCGTTAAACGAAAAATTTAAAGATATGCAGCCGCTTTTTGCAGAACTTTCTGCTTGCCGAAGCGGTTGTATTTCTGGTCCTGGAATTGACCGCGAAACTTATAATCGTTCTGTTGCTTATTCAAATGCAATTGCAATCAGAAAAGATGCTTACAATTCATTTTCTGATATGGATAATCCGGAAAAATTCTGGAAACAAATCAGTTCGCATTTTAAATATATTAGGCCTGATGATTTTGGCCGAACTTATACAGATTATTCAAGACAGCAATTTAAAGTTCCGCAAAGTGCTTTTGATGAAATCTTTATTGATATGCTAAAAGATAATGAGCAGAAGCAGAATATCAACTGTGGTTCTTGCGGTTATAGTTCTTGTAAAGAGCTTGCGCAGGCAATTGCTTATGGCTACAGCCGAAAAGAAAACTGTATTCATTATATGAATGATCTTTTGATAAAGCGCTATTATACAGATGCGATTACAGGGCTTATGAGCCGCGAGGCTTTTATTCGCGAAGGTAATCAGCTTTTTATGCGCAATCAGGATAAAAACTTTATTGTTGCTGTTGGTGATGTAAATAAACTCAAGATTATTAATGATTTATATGGTTTTGCAACCGGAAACGATGCTTTGCGGCAAATTGCAGCAACCTTGCGCCAAATTGCAGGAGAAGAAGGAATTGTTTCGCGACTTGGCGGCGGCTCTTTTGCAATCTGTATGGAAAATAATGTTGATAATCTTCAAAAGCTTCAGTCTTGCAAGTTTTTTGATAGTGCTGCTTTGCATATTTCATTTCCAATTACAATTCATTTTTGAATTAGAATTGCAAATTATGAAAACGGAATTGGTTCTGCAATGGATCAGGCTTCTGTTTGTATGGATTACAGCATATCTTCTTTGCAGAATACTTACACCGCGTTTACGCAAAAAAATATTGAGCGAACGCATTTAGAGGCGGAGATAACTTCGCAAATGCAGCCGGCGCTTGATAACGGTGAATTTAAAATCTGGTTTCAGCCGCAATATTCCTCGTCCACCGGCGAAATGGTCGGGGCGGAAGCCCTTTGCCGCTGGATCAAAGAAGACGGCACTATAATTTCGCCAGCCCTTTTCATTCCAATTGCCGAAAAAAACGGCTTTATCCAGCTGCTAGACCGCGAAATCTGGACAAATGTGTTCGCCGCCGTTCGTTCCTGGCTTGATGCTGGAATAAATCCGGTACCAATTTCTATAAACATCTCGCGTGTAAGCCTTGAATCAGACAAGTTGTACTATTACATAAAGCGCCTCAAAGAAAATTACAACATTCCAGAGCATTTGATTCATTTTGAAATTACCGAAACAGCCGAAATGAATTCTCAAGGCCTTTTAAACGAGCGGCTTGGAAAAATCCGAAGTCTTGGCTACAGCATTGCAATGGACGATTTTGGAAGCGGCTATTCTTCGCTCAATTCGCTAAAAGATATGCCAATTGATATTTTGAAGCTCGATATGGGCTTTATGCGTGGCGACGACAGTATGAATCGCGGCGGAACGATTATCAATTATGTTGTGCGAATGGCTCAAGGTCTTGAATACATAACTGTTGCAGAAGGTGTTGAAACTCATGAACAGGCAGATTTTCTTAGAAGTATTGGCGTAAATGTATTTCAAGGATTTTTGTATGCAAAACCAATGCCAGAAGATGTTTTTGTTGATTTGCTAAAGTCTTCTGATGTTCGGGTTACAATTCATCGGCCAAGAACTTTTGGCCAGATTGATGTTCGTAAATTCCTTTCTCCAGATTCGCCAGAAAGTCTTATGTTTGAAGATTTTACGGGCGCAGCTTCAATTTATGAATTTGATGATAAAACCGAATCAATTGTTCTTATTCGTGCAAACAAGAAATTTCTTACAATGTTTGAAATGGAAACGCTTGCCTTTGCAGATGTAAAAAAGAATCTTAGAAAGGTTATTAGTAAACAGTCTTTTGCGGTTTTAATTGATTCTATAAAAAAAGCCTTTAATGAAAATACCGAAGTAATTTGCGAATCTGAAGTTAAAACTTTTGTAAAAGAAAATCCGCGCTGGCTTAGAAGTCATGTTTGGGAATTCAGCCGAAGCGAAAACCGACATTCAATTTACATTTTAACAGAAGATGTTACAAACGAAAGAATCACAGAAAATACGCTTGCAATTTCAAATAATCAGCTTGGAATGATGCTCGATAATTCGCAGGTTGGAATGTGTCTTATGCATGTTAATGTGAATATGAAACTTATTCCTTGGATTGGAAAAACAAGAGTTCTCAGGGTAAATCAAATGTTTACAGAACTAAGCGGTTTTTCTCGCGAAACTGTTTTAAACTGGACGGAAAAAGAAGCGCTTTCTGTAATTCATCCTTTGGATCGTCCGGGCTTTATGGCAGTTTCTTTTAAGGCTTTTGTTACAAAATTCAAAAAGCCTGTAAGTTATGATTACCGCGCGCTCACAAGTGAAGGAAAGTATGTAAAAGTTAGAATTTATGCAACCGGCGTTCAGC
>JAEEGL016429708.1_pt1 | contig 14880 bp, 9 predicted proteins | sample 9134231 | NCBI WGS metagenome assembly JAEEGL01 (sample SAMN16246548, study PRJNA631951) | gut metagenome | biome: gut microbiome; feature: rumen; material: fiber-attached | host: Bos | place: Iran: Karaj | collected 2018-10
ACATATATGTTCATATCATCAAAGTCTCTAGCTCTTAAGCCTTCTTGAATTGGCTTTGTGTGATTTGGTCCAACCAAAATTGCTATATCTACAGCACTTGCCATTTGTCTTCCAAAATCTTTATTAAGTGCATCTTCTTTTGCACCAAGTTCAACCATTCCAGGAGTAACAATAATTCTTCTTCCTGGGAATTCTTTAATAACATCAAGCGCACACTTACTGCCGATTGGATTTGAGTTAAATGCATCATCAATTACTGTTGTGCCATTTGTTGAAGGAAGTAATTGAAGTCTGTGTTCAACAGGTTCTATCTTTTCTACTCCAGCTTTAATCTCATCTTTCGTTAGTCCCAAGAATTCTGCAATAGCGATTGCGCCAATTATGTTTTGAACATTGTGTTTTCCTAACAATCTTGTCTTGCAGTTATATTCATGATAAATAGGGCTAACCACAGTAAATTCTGAGCCTTCAATGCTTGTCTTGATGTTCTTAGCATAGTAGCTTGCTTTAGAATCATCAACTGCAAATGAAAACTTGTTTTTGTGATTATCTTTATTAAATAAGTCTTCACAGTATTCGCCATCTTTTAATAAGAATACTGCACCTTCATCAAGAACCTTGTTAAAGTCTGGGTGATTTTCTCCCTTAACGGTTTCTTTTGCTAAGTTAAGCATCGACTTCGTCATACCAATAATTGAATCATAATAATTTGCAGTTCTGCTTCTACTTCCAGAGCCTCTTAAAAGCTCTGCCTTGGTATTTGCAACATTTTGAAGAGTTTTAAATGTCTCTAGATGTTGCTCGCCAATCGAAGTAATAATACCAATATGTGGCTCAACAAATTCACAAATCTCACGAATGTCGCCTTTCTTTCTAGCGCCCATTTCTGAGATAAATACTTGATGTTCTGGCTTTAATTCTTCACGAATTATTTTTACATTACCCATAGAAGTATTGTAACTTCCAGGTGTAGCAAGAACATTGTATTTTTCTTCTAATATTGTTTTTAAAATGTATTTGGTTGAAGTCTTGCCATAGCTTCCAGTAATACCAATCTTGATAAGATCTTTGTACTCCGGACTATGAAGCTTTCTATACGCCTTTTGCATATATCTTTCTGCAAGTTTTCTTTCAAGTGGTGATGCAAGCCAGTTTGCAATTATCATATTTAGTGGCATTGTAAACACCATGAAAGCCATAACTAATGGCAAATACATAAATTGTTGTTCTTTATCATAATACACGGCAACGTCATACTCTTGAGCGATTAAACTAATCTTTTCCTCATAGTCTGCATCACCACTAGGTATTTCTGCTGCTTTGTTATACATATATATGTAATTCATATTATTTTGTATTTCTTCAGGATAAAACATTGAAAAGTTTTGCAAAAACAAAAGCTCCAAAAGAACAACTGTTATGAAGTTATATGCTATTAATCTCTTTACTCTAGCAGTGTATTTAAGTGGCTTCTTTGCGCTTTTTCTCTCTTTGTGCTCAATAAAGAATAATACAATCAAAGATATAAATAATGTTATATAGCCAGTAATTGAAGGAATAAGTGTAGCGTATTGGGCAAGGTCTTCCGGAATTGCTTTTGTCACTACAAAAAAGGTTAAAAGTGTGGCAACCAAAAATGCTAGCATAACAACCAAGAAAACTATACCTGGCCTTTTAAACGCTTTTTTAGGATTCTTTGCAATCCATCTTAGCATGCCATCATTTTGGTAACTTTCTTGTTGTATAATATGAAGCATTCTAGGAAGAACCATCAAATAAAGAACCCAAAATATTACATTAACAATATTTGTATAAAGATTAATCATTCTTTTCCCCTCTTATCATTTTATCAATGAAGTCTATTTCAAGAACTCATTTGCAACTAACAAATACTTGTTAGGATTATCTAAATATGAAAAATGTCCTGCGTTTTCTAAAACAACTAGCCCACTATCTTTAATCATTTGCTCCATCTTTTTAGCCATATATAGCGGTGTATCAGTATCGTTCTCACCCCAAATTAGAAGTGTTGAATTTTGAATTTTATCTAGTCTATCTGTTAAGTCTAAATTAACAACCTTTTTAAAGGTTTCTCTAGCTACTTCTGAGTCAAGCTCTGCATAATCAGTAGAGCCAAACATTTTACGAGCACCTTTTACTTTTTGCTCATATTTTTCTTTTGACATGAATGCTCCTAAAACATGCTTGCCACAAGAAAGAATTGCATTTCTAATTGCTCTTTTAAGTGAAAACTTTGGCTTAACACCTGCTGCATCAGTTAAGATTATTTTGTTAAATAGTTCATTGTTTGATGAAGCTAGATAAATGATAACACGTCCACCAAATGAATGTCCTATAACATCACAGCCAACTATATTTTGAGCCTTTATAAACTCTTCAACCATTTTGGCATACTCTGGAATGCCCCAAACTTCTTTTAGTTTATCTGACTTTCCTTTTTGACCAGGAAAATCTATAACATAAACCTTTCTTGTCTTCATAAAGAATTGAAATACTGGGGCCCAAGCATTAATCTCAGCCATCCAGCCATGCAAAAGAAGTAATGGCTTGTGATTGTTGGCCTTGGCTTCATCTGATTCAAATATTTCGTAATTCATTTTTAATCCTTCATATTCAAAAGTCATTAATCCTCGTCCTCTTCAGCAGTATATATTTGTTGTCTCTTCTTTGCAGCTTCATCTGAAGCTAAATATTCATCATAAGTCATTTCTTTGTCTATGATTCCATTTGGTGTAATTTCAATAATACGATTTGCAATTGTTTGAACGAATTGATGGTCATGAGATGTAAATAAAATTACTCCCTTAAAAGCAATAAGGCCATTGTTTAAAGCTTGAATAGACTCTAAGTCTAAGTGGTTAGTAGGCTCATCAAAAATCAAAATGTTTGCTCCTGAAAGCATCATCTTAGCCAGCATACATCTAACTTTTTCTCCTCCTGAAAGTACATTAACTTTTTTAAGTGCTTCATCTCCAGAGAAAAGCATTCTTCCTAAAAAACCTCTAACATAAGTGTCTTCTTTGATTGGTGAATAATCTCTTAACCAATCAACAATTGAAACATCTTTTCTAAATTCATCTGAATTATCTTTTTTGAAGTATGACCAAGAAGTTGTAATACCAAATTTATATTCACCACTTTGAGCGGCGCTGTTTTCGGTGATTATATTAAATAGCTCTGTTTTAGCGGCTCCCATAGGGCCTACAAAAGCTATTTTATCACCATTATGAACATTTATTGAAATGTTATTTAAAAGTACTTTGCCATTTTCGTCATTTTTAGAAAGTCCCTCAATAAATAAGATCTCTTTTCCAGGCTCTCTATCCATCTTAAAATCAATATATGGATATTTTCTGTTTGATGGCTTAATTTCGTCTAATTCAATCTTCTCTAATAGCTTCTTTCTTGAAGTAGCCTGTCTAGACTTAGAAGCATTTGCACTAAATCTACGAATGAATTCTTGAAGTTCAGCAATCTTTTCTTCTTTCTTTTTATTAGCATCTTTCATTTGCTTTAAAGCAAGTTGTGATGACTCATACCAGAAATCGTAGTTACCTGTATATACTTGAATCTTGCCATAGTCGATATCTGCAATGTGTGTACAAACTGTATTTAAAAAGTATCTATCATGGGATACAACTATAACAGTGTTTTCAAAGTTGATTAAAAACTCTTCTAGCCATTCAATAGCTTCGATGTCTAGGTAGTTAGTAGGCTCGTCTAGTAGCAATACATCTGGATTTCCAAATAATGCTGAGGCAAGTAAAACTTTAACTTTTTGAACTTCAGTAAGCTCTCTCATGTATTTGTTATGAACTTCAGTCTCTACGCCCAAACCATTTAGTAAGATACCTGCATCTGCTTCAGCGTTCCAGCCATCCATTTCTGCAAACTTAGCTTCTAGCTCAGCAGCTTTGATGCCGTCTTCTTCACTAAAATCTGGTTTTGCGTAAATCGCATTTTTTTCTTGCAATATATTAAATAGCTTCTCGTTACCTCTAATTACAACATCTAGCGCTATTTCATCTTCAAATTCGTGGTGGTTCTGCTTTAATACAGAAAGTCTTTCACCTGGATCCATGGTAACGTCACCTTGTGAAGGCTCTAGTTCACCAGATAGAATCTTTAAAAATGTAGTCTTTCCTGCACCATTTGCTCCTATTAAGCCATAGCAGTTACCTTTTGTGAATTTGATATTTACGTCTTCAAATAGAGTTCTTTTGCCGAACCTTAATGTTACATTGTTTGCACTTATCATTACTTTACTCCTTTAATATGTTACTATGGCGGCCAATGGCCACCGCTACGAAATCGTATTGTATTTGTAGCGGAGCCCATTGGGCTCCATCACATTTATATCTTGCTAGGCAAAAAGTTTTCTTCGAATTGTTCTATGAAGAAGTTATCTGTCATGCCCGCAATAAAATCGACCACAATTTTACCATGAGAATTGGTATTTGTATAGCTTTCCGACATTTTTGAGTAAAATTCATTGTAAATATAGCCCTTCTTTTCGTCTAAATCCTTCATATATTTGTCAAATAGCATCTGGAACAATTTGGTCGAACGTGCCTCTGTTTCGCTCTTTACAGGGCTATTGTAGATATTATTATAGTTAAATTCCATAAGTTCTTTTAGGGCCTCAAAAACATCATCTGAAAACTCTAAATATGGCTTATCTATACTGTTTTCAATCAAATTTTGAACTAATCTGTCTATAATTACAGAGTTTTTGTTTCCTAGTATTTTGGTAACGCTTTCTGGAATATCTTCTCTTTTAATAACTCCAAGAATAATGGCATCTTCTATGTCACGTCCAATATAGGCGATAACATCTGAGATTCTGACTACACAGCCTTCTAGAGTCATTGCTCTAATCTTTCTATCAAAACCTTTTTCGCGCCAACATCTACCATATTCGTCATTAAACTGTTCCACCGTTTTTTCATAATCTGGAACATATTTCTTTTCTAGCATTTCACCATTATGGCAAAGAATACCATCTAATACTTGAACGGTCATATTAAGACCTTTTCCGTCACGTTCAAGGGTTTGAAGTACTCTAACGCTTTGAGCATTGTGTAAAAATAGACCTAAACCATTATCTTCGCAAATTTGGTTAAGCACTCTTTCTCCAAAATGTCCAAAAGGAACATGCCCCAAATCGTGTCCCAAGGCCATTGCTTCAATTAAGTCTTCGTTTAAGTTTAATGTTCTTCCAATTGTTCTCGCAATCTTTGAAACAAATTGAACATGAAGCCCCCTATGGGTAATCATATCGTTAACAACCATAGGAAAAACTTGGGTTTTATCCATATATCTAGCATAGGCTGTCGAGTGAAGAATCCTGTCGGCATCTCTAAAAAATGGAGGCCTAACATTAAATTCTTTTTCTCTATTTTCTTCTCTAAATCTTATAGCCTTGCTAGAATGAAAAGCATACTTCGAAAGTAACTTTTCTTTTTCTTCACAATTTTCTTTTGCTAATTGATTGATGTCCATTCTTTGAAACACCTCTCTTCTTTTGTTTTTTTGGCGACCACTGGTCGCTGCTACGAAATTATACGTATTTTTTGATTTTAATACGTATGCGTCCTTTCTTTGTCTCGCCAACTACTTCTAAAATCTCAAATCTTCCATAACCTCTAACCGAGATTAAGTCGCCTTCTTTAATGGCTTTTGAAGAACTTGAAACTTCTGTATAATTTAAATTAACTTTTTCATTTTTAATTAACTCACTGCTTAACTCTCGTGAAACTCCGTAACAGGCTGAGATAGCCGAATCTATACGAAGTGACGAAATCGTTGTTGTTAACTCTTCAATTGAACTACTATAATCTATTATATCATTTATTTTAATTGTTTTTACCTTAACTTTTTCTCTTCCAATTTGATCTAAGTTTTGGATAATATATTTTGAAATGTCTTTAGTAACAAATATATTTGCAACGTTATCTTTTATGATGATATCTCCAACAACATCTCTTTTGATGCCTGTTGCTAGAGTGCTTCCAAGCACTGCTCTATGTGCAAGTGGAGCTCTTGAAGTTACTTCTAAAACAACTAAAAAATCATCTTCATCATCTTTTTCTTGCTTTCCTAAAACTAAAATCTTTCGTTCAGCATCATCATATCCGCCATCTAAATAATGAGGATATTTTTCATAAATCGAGCTATACTCAAAGATTTCTTTAGGGTCTAAGAACCTTGTTACAAGAACTTCTCCAGACTTTTCATATTGGTTTATTTTATCTAAAACTTTAGCCTTATTGGCGTCTTCTTTATTCATTACTCACCTTTCGTAAAAACAAATAGTCCATCTTCTTCTTTAAATGGCATCTTAAAATCTAGTTGTCCATCAGAGAAAGAAGCAATTTCAGAAGGTTCAAAATATATGTATAATTCTCTGTCTTTGATGTAGAAGCTTTGAAGGTCTGAAAGTGTTTGAAGTTGATTTCCCCCAATGAATTGAATATTCTTTTGAAATGCTTGATCATTAATCTCATTTAATACTGCTTTTTTATATCCGGATTTGTTTTTAAAAACGTCCATTAGCTTTGCGCTTGAGTTGTTCTTAGTGTCTATAACATAGCATTTTCTTCTAACTGTTTCTCTTTGTCCTTCTAAGCTTGCTCTTTGATTAACAATTAATGATACAAAGTATCCAAAATTATATCTTTCAAAATTGGTTTCATAGGTAAAAAGACCTATATCACTGCTACCCATACCTTGAATCATATCTTTATAAACCATGTTGTAATCTAATTCTTGAGTCATTTTATTGTTAATGTACGAATTAAAGGTTGGGTCTAAGTCTACAAATTGCGGGATTTTACTATTAACGACAAAATTATTACTTGAAACATTATACTCTCGTGAAATAATTGAATACTTAGCTGCATCGTCAGTAAATGAGACTGGTTCTTCGGTAACAACTTCCTGTTTAGATTGAGAATTAATCACAACAACTGTTGCTACAACTATTATGGAAACAACTATTAAAATAATGATTATTATCTTTCCGTTCATTGATTATCCCCTTCTTTTGTACTTAAAATGCCCTATAAAAGGGCATTTCTATAATTTATTCGATATTTAAATAAAACTCTCCATTGATATATTTGAAAGGCATTTCAAATAAAAGCTCGCCAGCGCTGTATTTAGCTATGCTTCCAGGCTCAAAGTAAATGATAAGCTTTTCTTTTTCGCTATCTATGTAAAACTTTTGATTAGCAGAAAGCTTTTCCAAACCATTTCCTAGAATAATTTCAATATCTTCATCATCAGCTTGTTCATTGATTTCAGATACAATTGCTTCTTCCCAATTAGAAAAGCTACAAATATCTGCTAGGGTAGCTTTTTCGTTAGTTCTAACATTGATAACGTATGTATCTAACCACTCGGAACTTCTAAGGCCATCAGTTTTATCTGGATCATCAATTGTTTCTGAAGCATTACCGGTATGAATACTGTGCTTTACAACAACTGAAAGATAATCGTCAAGTCTGTGTTTTTCGTAAGTAACATTATATTTGTATGTCTTGGTACTAATCATATCATCTGCTTCAACAGCAAATCCTTCAGCAAGAACTGCTATTTCGTTTTGATAAGGAACAATAGAGTCTGATATTTCTTTGTTAATTACTTGTTGGAATGTATAATCAGAAAGTCCAACGACCTCTGGTCTTTCAACGTTTATATTAACATGAGTCTGTGACTTGTCTACGTTATAAAGTTTAGTTATAACATCGATATCGTCTGTAGGCACAACGTCAATTGGTTTGTGGCAATTTGGACAAATACACTCGAAAGTTGAATTAAACTTACATTCTGCAACGCAGGTTGGATTTTGTGAATCGCAATATGGGCAACCGCAATAGTACACTTCAGGCTCACATCCAACCATAAGAATTCCTGAGATAACAACTAAAAGTAATACTACAAAAACAATTAGTATAATACCAATATTCTTTTTCATAATATGCCTCCACTTTATCGTTATTTGTTCTTTCCTGCTTTCTTTGACTTTTCTGTCTTTTCTTTCTTTTCTTCAACTTTTTCTTCAGGCTTATTTTCAGGTTCTTCTTCAACCTTTTCTTCTACTTTTTCTACAACTGGTTCTTCTTTAGCTTTTGGCTCTTCTATTTGTTTTTGAGGAGCTGGAGCATCAATTCGACCAATATTAAGTGAATCAAGTGATACTATAGGGCCTACAAAAATGATAGGTACGATAATACCAAGAATTCTAACTATTTCACTAATTAATGTCTCTGAGTTAACTATTTCAACATTACTAAACTTATTTGAAATAAGTAAAATATGGTTTGGAATATATGCAACTAATAATATCAATGTAACGTTAATTACGTTTGACATTATTGTCTCAGAGCAAAGAGCTACTTTTGATTCATAAGTTTTTACTCCATGTTTGTTAATCTTGTTGATGCAGATTGCAACTGTATTTGCAACAAGTCCAGAAGTAATAAATAAAGTGCCCATATAGAATAATTCTGTGAAGCTAATATTTCCTAAAATAATGTTTTCTGCAATTGCTGCATACTCAAATACTGTTCCAACTGTACGAGTAATGTGGTTTACTGCCAAAACAACTAATAAAGATGCAAGTGTTAATGCTCCTGAAATACACATTGCTTTAACAGTATCTTTTGTGAATTTTAAATGAGCTATTGAAATTGCAACAATAAGAAGTATTGCAAGTAATAAGCTTGTCCAAAGAGTACCTAAACCAGCAAATGCAAATGATGGGATAATAATTGTAGCTCCAATAATAACTATTGCCGTAATAAGTGCTGTGTTTATTCCGTCTTTAGAGAAGAATATAATCATCAATAAAGTAGCAATAATTGCTAAGCATAAAACTAAATTAATTCTTTGTACTGTTGACCAACTATTTGAAATCTCTCCAGTAATTGTTCCATCAGCAGCTTCTGTTATTGAAACATAAATTTTGTCGCCAGGGTGAAGCTTAGCAAGAACTATATTGTTAAGCGGATCTGCCGAAAGAAGATATTCTAAGTTGATCTCAGAACCTTTATGATCTCCTTCATCTATTCTAACCTTAACATCTTGAATGATATTTTTTGAGATTGAATAATCGTAAGAAATATCGTATTTTTCATTAATTTCTCCAATTGAAACAACAACTGCTCTAACTGGAGCTTCTCTTTCATAACTAGCGTAATAATCTGTTAAATAGTTTCTATAATCTTCATAATAGCTAGCCATTTCATCGTCTGAAAGACCTGATGAAGAATCATCATAATCGTCATAATCACCATAATCAACAACTAGCTCTTCTTGTGAATCATCTGCTAAAACATCATCATCTACGTCAACGACGTCAGCAAAGCATACAGAAAAACATAAAACTATTGCTAACAACGCAAAAATAAATGATAATTTCATATTTCTTTCTTTCATAAAATCAAAACCTCCAAATGATTTTTTCGTGATTTTATTATACGTCTAGCAAAGCCATTTTACAACAAAGTTTTTGCAAAAAAATAAGCCTTTTGGAATCGCTCCAAAAGGCTTATTTTTATTAATTTATCCCTTTTTATTTATGTATTCTAAAACTGGGAATGTTTTATCGTAATAAACTGGCTTTGAGTCTTGTAAATCTGCATTTGTATAAGTTCTAGGACTTACTTTTCCGTTTAAACTCATAACATCGCCTATAAATAGTTCTAAGTTACCTTCCTCAAATGAACCATCAATTGTAATTATGCAAGTGTATTCATTGCCAGTACTTGAAACTATCATATTCTTGCCATTAATTCTAACAATTGGGTTTTGCTTTAATGCTTTTGATGAAGTAAATGTAACTGTAACCTTACCATCTGTTTTAACAAATTTATTTTCACCTGTAACAGCCGGATTTTCATTGGTCATGTTAATGTTTGAAATAACAGCTTCTTCATCATCTACAACAAACTTAAATGTTGAATGTACATCATTTGGTTGTTCGTTTCCAGCAACGTCTGTTGTACCATGCATTACCCAAAGATATAATTCTCCTTTATATCCTTCTGGAGTTGTAACTTCAAGTGAAACAATATGAACTAATTCTGGGTTAGGTGTTTTAACAGAGATTAAGTTTGTAGGTGGAGTAGTATCTGTTGTTGACCAACCATATTTGATATCTGTTTCTTTGTTTAGTCCAGAAAGAATATCTCTAATAGTAATAACTGCTTGGTGGCTTAGTGCACTCTCGCTTGGTGTATCTCCAACCTTTGCATTTATCATTATTTCTGGTGGTGTTGTATCAATATTCTCTATAACGTATTCCCATACTTTAGATTCGTTTCCTTTATCATCAACGAACTTAAATTGAATTTTTTCTTGTTCTTTAGTAAGTGGTATTTCAAGTTCTTCCATTGCTTCTTTTAATGTTTTGGTTGAGCCAGTTGGTGGGAATGGTCCTTCCCAAGTTCCATCATTTTGTTTATACATCAAATGAACTCCTGGGTCATCTGTTTCAACAGGTTCAACACCAATGTTTATTGGGCCTTGAAGATAAGTTCCTTCATCAGGCTTTCCTGTAATACCAATAAAGTCTGGGAATCCTAATGTAGTACCTACAACTTTATATGGAAGGTTTGAATTTCCATTTCTATCAAATGCTCTAACGTAGAACGTATATGTTGTTTCTTTTTCTAGTCCTGTAAATGTATAATGTGCTTTCTCGTTTTGACTCGATACTTCAACCTTGTCCTCTCTCCAATCGATTGAACCATCTGGTTTTACCATTCCGAATTGATAATAAGCAACTTCACTTTGTTCATCAAAAGTATATGCTTCAAGTTTAATAGTACTTGTTGTAGTACTGATAATCTTTGCATATGTTCCGGCATCTTCGTCACCGAAATTAACCGGTCCTAAAATATCCATATCTTTTCCACAGACATCACATAGGAAGTCGTGGTTGTTATCATAGTGTGCTTCTTTGAAGATAACCTTTATAGTTCTTTCATTAACCTCAATATCTAAATCATTACATACTTCTGTTTGTGCACAAATTCTGTAGTGGAAATTAGCATGTCCTTGAGGCCAAGAAGGAGTACTTCCATTAATCCAACCAGTGTCATTATGAATAGCCTCATATGTACAAAGCTGGCATTCAACCTTGTGGGTACTATCTGTAACAGAAGTTTTCTTTAACTTATGCTTTGAAACAACTGATTCCCATCCACAAGTAGCACAAAGCTCTTGGTGATCTTCGCTGCTCTTTGAAATAAATCCTCTATCGTGAACTCCAGTATCAAATTTTTCTTCACATCTAATACATTCATGCCAGTGCTTATTTGAATCAGCAACCCAAGCATAATTGTTTTCTGACGCACCTCCTGCAATCATGTGAGAATCATGCTTTGCAAGTCTATCTATAAGATCAACATCACTTATATCACTATCCGAAATCATTTTGTGTCCTTTAGCAGGATCATCCGGATTAACTATTCCACAACGATCACAGAAGCCAGCTGATGTACAACTTGATTCAACCCAATCATGGCCTAAAGCATTATTTAACTTTTCACCACAGTTATAAATACAAATTGAACCTTCTGTACAAGTAGGAATTGTAAATTTATGTGTTCCTGTAGGGCTATTTGGACAAGCACCAGAAGCATTATTAACTCCTGATGTTAGTGCTGAAACTGGCATCTTAACATAGTAGCCATCACCAGTAGCATAGTCAGCTAAAACAATTCTAACCATTTCTTTCTTTTCATCTTCAGTAAGATTACTTCTAAAGTAGTAGCTAAGATTTTTTGTAAGGAATTCGTCTGTTCTACCTGCGCCAATATTTGTAGCAGATTCCGCATCGAAAATATACCAAATATGCCCGCCTATATCTCCACTCTTATCTGGCACTTGCAAGCAATCTGGAACGCCATTTCCGTTTAAATCTTCTGTTGGAAGAAGTTCTATTTGTGAATAAATATTTCTAATAGTATCTGCGTTTGTTTCTCCAAAAGTAGGATCAAACATATAGCCTTCATAAAACCTATCAGAAACACCACTTGCAACGTCGTTTTGTCTTCTATATGCTGCGTTACCAATTGTTCGTCCAAGCGCTGCGGCTTTAACATCATTGGCATTGGTTATATACTTATATCCAGCGGTGGTAACAATTGATACAAGAATAAGCATAACGATAATAATTACAACCAATGAAATCATTGAAATACCTTTTCTATTCATCATGTTACTCACCCCTTTCTAAATTTATATCGTTTTTGTGACGATAAATAATAGTCGTCATTTTTTCAATCCCCTTCATAAAAGCGATTTCTCGCCATTTAGTGTATAATACACCCTTATAAATGTTATCATATATTCGCTTTCATGTGATTAAATACTAATTTTTGTAACGAAAATTTAATATCTAAAGGCTGGTTCTAGTGCTTATTACAAGTAAACCACAGGTAACATAATTATACCACTTTTTAGGGCTTTTTTCAATGTTCGTAGGCTCGACAACCTACCATCACAATGGGCTTATACTGCACACTTAATGCTAAAAATTGATAAAAAAAGCTCCTTTGGGTGAAAAACCAAAAGAGCTTATAAGATAAAGTATAATTATTAAATCTACTAATACTTAGAAAAACTGAAACTCTACTTCTTGAACTATTTCTCAAGCTTTTCAGTAATCCAATCTACACAGAGCCATGAAAATAGGACAATTAAAATAATTCCTACCCACCAAGGCATTCCCAAAGCCGTTTCTGCGATTGAGAGAATGATTGCAAAAACAACCAACACCCCAAGCTTGGTCCATGAAAATTTCATGTACTAAATCCTCCTTAAATAAGAATACTCAGGCATTATATCATCGCAAGTGTCTTATGTCGACGCATTCTCATTATTTTGTGCGGATTTAGTCTATATTTAAACCAAAAAACTTAATTGCATTTTCAGTTGTAGCCTTTGCTAATTCTTCAAGTGACATTTCTTTTAAATCTGCAATTTTTTGAGCTGTAAATCTTACATTTGCAGGCTCATTTCTTTGTCCTCTTAATGGCTCTGGGCACATGTATGGACTATCAGTCTCAACCATAAGTCTATCTAACGGAACAAACTTAGCCACGTCCAAAAGTCCTCTAGCATTGCTAAAAGTAACTGCTCCACCAAGAGCAATATATCCTCCAAGTTTTAATATTTCTTTTGCAACTTCAACACTTGAACAATAACAATGCATTAAAAAGCCTCTATTAACTTTGTGATTTTTTAATACTTCTAACATTTCCATATCGGCATTTCTTGAATGAATACAAATTGGTAAATTTAGTTTATTTGCAATTTCAATTTGTTCAATGAAATGCTTTTTTTGATTTTCTTTATTAAAAACTTCGCTATGAAAATCTAAACCAATCTCACCGATAGCAACAACTTTTTTATTACTATTGGTTGATGCAAGTTCCTCAATAAAGCTAAAATCCATTTCATCATCATTGCAATATTCTGGATAAACACCAACGGCACAATAAACGTTGTCATACTTTTGAGCTTGTTCTAATGCATGCTTAGAAGTATCTTTGTTAGTTCCAATATTAACCATGTATTGTACACCATTATCTTGTGCGTTTTTTACTATTATTTCAGTATTTCCATCATATTTGTCATCATATAAATGACAGTGTGAATCAAATAAAACCATAAAAACTCCTTCTTTTTTGTTTGTTCGCTTGTGCAAACGAATATTCTTATATATAAAAATATTACCTTCTCGAAACTACGAGTACCCTCAAGGTAGAAAGGAGGATAGCTTCATGAGAAAACTCACAAAGGTACTAATTATTCTCTTTTGATAGTTTTGCTACTTGAGAATAAGGCATATTAGTACAACAAAAGGACTAAGTAGATCACACTTAGTCCTTTTTTCGCCTCATGAAACAACTCACAATTGCTCTTGAGCTATTTTTATTATATCACATTTTGTCGTTTTGTCAAATACTATGAAATGCTTTCTCCTTCTTGAACTGCATCATCAACTTCTAGTACTTTAACAACGTCGCCATCGCCAGCTGCTAAAATCATTCCGTTTGATTCGATGCCTTTTAATTTAGCTGGTTTTAAGTTTGCAACTAATACAACTTTTTTACCAACTAGCTCTTCAGCAGTATAGTATTTTTGTAATCCAGAAACGATTTGACGTTCTTCGTTTCCAAGGCTAACCATTAATTTATATAGCTTTTCAGAACCTTCAACCTTTTCGCAAGATAAAACTTTTGCAACTTTAAGTTGAACTTTATCTAAATAATCTATTGTTATTTCTTCCATTTTTGCACCTTCTTTTTGTGCTAATTTTTCTTCTTCTTTTCTTCTCTTCTCTTGTTCTTCAGCTTCTTTTTTAATCTTTGCAATTACATCTTTTTCATCAAACTTTGTGAATAATACATCAACATTTTCTGTTGAAATACCAGGTTCAACCTCGATGTAATTCCAAGTAGCTTTTTCAATCTTTAACCATTCTCTAATCTTGGCAGATGATGCCGGCATAAATGGTTCCATTAAGTTTGAAATGTTAGCAATTAAAACTGAACATGTATAAATTGTGTTATTAAACTCTTTCTTGTCGTCTTCTTTAAATAGTACCCAAGGCTTTTTATCATCATAGAATTTATTAGCATCTTCAATTAATCTAATAACTTTGTTTGATGCTTCTTTAAATTCAAGTGCTTCAATGTCTTTTGAAACTTCTTCGTAGGCTTTAATAATTAATGCTTTAATTTCTTCATCCATCTTGCCTTGAGGAATTTCACTTATGCCTTTAAATTTAAGAGTTCTATTAACAAAATTTCCATATTTGTTAGTAATTTCGTTGTTGTGAAC
>JAEEGL016456736.1_pt1 | contig 14879 bp, 13 predicted proteins | sample 9134231 | NCBI WGS metagenome assembly JAEEGL01 (sample SAMN16246548, study PRJNA631951) | gut metagenome | biome: gut microbiome; feature: rumen; material: fiber-attached | host: Bos | place: Iran: Karaj | collected 2018-10
CTATCCTCGCTGATTCGCTCTGGTGACCATATTGCCGTCATTTTATCTATTGGCTCGATGTTCACTATCGCTAGCTTAGTCGCCACTTTTGTTTATTGGAATCATAATAAAGCTAAAATTTGATAGAAATTAAGTTGGCTAGCTAGTTCACATATCTATAGTGCACGAGTTTTCCCCTAGGTCCTCTTTGCATGCTGTTAATACCTGGTAAATTAAGCCCCACCAAAATTAACGGCTCAGCCGTTATTTTTATATACTCATGCTTGCAAAAGTAGTATTTTTTATCTAAAATATAAGGGATTTTACCTTGGGAGAGTAATCAATCTCATGAACTTTACTAACTAGGAGGGATTAAATGAAAAAGCTTTTCCGAGTAATCCTAGCAATCACTCTGATCGTTGTCCTTTGTCTCTGCACTCCGGTAGCGGCATATGCATCCGATGGTAGCGAAGATGTCCCAGCTGTGGTCATCATCAAGAATCCTACCAAAGAGTATTTCCACACCGGTAGTCACTACTATTTCACCGCTGCGGCTCAAAACGCCACAAGCATGAGGTGGATCCTAGTACACAACGAAACGTTAAAAGTCATCAACATCGAAGATGCTGCTGCTACTTTTAGCGGCCTGTCTACTACGACCACCGTAGATGAAAGTGGTAGAGATCGTGTCGATCTCTACAATATGCCCGCATCACTGGATAACTGGCGTGTGCAAGCCATTTATTACGATGCTAACGGAAAAGAATATTGGACCAGTGGAGCAACCCTATATTGGATTAGGCCAGAGCCGGAACCCTGTTATCCGCCCTGCTGGAGTCCATGCCAGCCACCCTGCATTGTACATTGCGCGCCGGTTTGCCCGCCCGATCCGCCAGTTATTATTATTCCGGACCCATGCTTGCCACCGCCCCCGCCATGTCATCCAGGATGCCCACCTCCCCCGTAATAATGGGGTAGGTTTAACTGCTCCCAAGAGTAATATTATCTCTCCAGCAAGCGCCACCTTCACGGTGGCGCATTTTATAGAAAACATAAGAATTATATATTATAATATATATACCAAATGGAAAAGATTAAGACTAAAATACGCCAAACCTTATATAAGATTAGGCATGACTATTTAGATTATGGTAATATCATTCTATTTATTGCTATTATACTTTGTCTTAGCTGGACCTATGGCTCAATTGCTGCTATGTCCCGTAACTGGGAACTTGCCGAAAAAATTGCCACTAGGGAAAAAGAACTTGCCCTCTTGCAACTAGAAATTGATACCCTTGAACTTGAAAACCAATACTATGCGTCTAAAGAATACCAAGAACTAGCAGCTCGTCGCCAACAGAATAAAAAGCTTCCAGGCGAACTTATGGTCTATTTGCCAGAAAACTCTGAATCAGCCAAGCGCAAACACCAAAACAATGCATCAACCACCAATAATGAAGCATCCAATTTTGAAAAATGGATGTCATTCCTATTTGGCGCTTAACGCAGTCCTATTGTATAGATAAGAGAAAAGGGGTATAATGACCTTAGATTTCTTATGAGGTGTAATCTACTTCAAGTACTTTAAAAGGAGGGAAAACAAATGAAAAGAAGAATAGCGCTGCTCTTGCTCTGTTTGATTCTGGTCTTGGCATTCAATGGCTGCAGTTGTTCAAGAGTTGAACAAAGCACAGTCCCTTCACCGACTCCAGAACCGACCAATACACCAACAACTAGTCCGCAGGTGATAATAGTAGATCCGATTCCGACTCCCACTCCAACACCAACGCCTACGCCTACGCCTACGCCAACGCCGACCCCCACTCCCACTCCTACCCCGACGCCACCGCTGCTTGATATTACTAAGAGCCCTACTAGCGAAACTGTTTATCCTGGCGGCTCTTGCCAATTTGTGGCCCGAGCCAAAAACTATGACAGTATCACCTGGCTCTTCGTCAATTATGATGCAAGTATTATCATCGACGGTTATGACGCCTCCGGCTACTTTGGCGGTGGGTTCTATGTCGACGGTCTTGGCACCGAATGTATTACGCTCTACAATATTCCGGCTTGGATGAATGCATGGCGTGTTCAGGCTAAGTTTACTGGATATGGTGGCCCACGTTGGACCGACATGGCGTATGTCTATGTCATCACAGAACCGGTCATAATCGATCCTCCGTCACCGCCATCTCCTCCACCGCCTCCCACGGATCCACCCACGCCGACTAATCCACCTACACCTACAGATCCACCGGCACCTACGGACCCCCCAGCACCGACTGATCCACCTGCGCCTACAGATCCACCTACACCTACGGACCCCCCAGCACCGACTGATCCACCAGTAGATTATTCCTCACAAGTCGCGGCAAATGTTGAATCAACATGGCAAAATTTGGCATCTCATGCCAGCACTTATGGCTTTGCCTCAAGCGGTTACAGAGATAGCTACGCGTACGACGCCAGTACCAGTACTGCAACTTGCCAGTTCTTTATGAGAATTGTCAAAGAACAAGGTATCTATTACGTCTACTGTACGCTCCGCGGTACGCCCACAGGCTGCGCTCCTACCCAGGTTTCGGTTTATCTCAATGATAGCTCAATTGAAACTATAAGCGTCTCTAGTGCTGACGATGTCTATAGTGTCCTGGCTAGATATCAATAATTTCCCGCCTAAATCTAAACCCCGCTTAATGCGGGGTTTTCTCTTGATTATTTATTACGTTTGTGGTTAAATATTATTATGGACGAAAATAAAATAAACACAACAAACCCATTTCAAACTGGCAGCAATGAACAACCCGAAATACCTACTACCGATGCGATTGATGCCACTCCAGTTACTCCAAGTCCACAAGAAATAGTTAATGATACTCAACCAGATCCAAATGTTATTCAATCCGCCAGCCCAGAAAGTGGTCGCGCTCCAGTTGCTGGTCCCGTACTTGCAGATAACACCGAGAAACGTACTGCCGCCATAGCAGGCTATTTTTCTAAAGAAGGCGAAAAAGCCCAACGCCAACCATTTAATAAAAAGAAGCTAGGCATAATTGCTGTTTTTGCAGTCGTTTTTTGCGGCGGCGCTTTTTTGCTGTTCCAACTTGTCTCGACTCAAAACATTTTCAAGAGGAGTGATAGCTCCGGTATGGGCACGGATAATTATGCTGGAACTAGTGGTAAAACCGAAAAGACTGATGACCCATCATATAATCCCTATGGTGGAACCAGCGGTAAAACCGGTGGCGGAGGTGGCAGCAGTTACTATGGCGGAGGCAGTAGCGGTGGCAGTAGTTCGGGCGGCTCAGGTAGTAGCGATGACGAAGAATTCAGCGGAGACAGCTATACTCCAGGCGTAGATCCAACTCCAACCGACGGAACAGGCAGCAGCCATGGCTCGTATGTTGACACGGGTGGTGGTGGCAGTAGCGGCAGTGGTGGAGATGTGATCTATTATCCGCCTACCAATCCCCCAGTTAACCCTCCTGGTGGCGGTGGCGGTAGTACTCCAGATAATCGCACTCCAAAACAAAAAGCCGAAGATATGGCTGAAGCCACTTATCAGGCAATTGCAAGTAACGCCAGTAGGTATAAATATAAATCTTTTAGTAAGAGTAATTACGTTTACAATGCAGCTTCAACCTCTGTGACATTCACTCATACACTGCTTAATACTCGCGGCTGGTTCGTTTATTGTACAGTTTATGCCAACCAAGAAAAAGGTTATCCGACTCATATTACCGTCAAAAAAGCCAACGCTTCTTCATCTGGGTTTACGCCAGGCGAAACTGTATATGATAAAGACGATAACAGTCAATCGACAGCAAACCTATATAACGTCCTAAGTCAGTACCAAAAATAGACCTTGTATTTAAAATTCTTATGCTATAATTAAAACTATGGAGGATAATAACAAGCCTAATTTTCACAGTGCCGACATCCAAAAGACTAAGTCTCAAGAAGATGTTGACTTTTTTGTGAAGGTTGAAGAGAAAAAAGAGCCTTTTATTAAACAAATTTTTAAAGGCAAAAATCTATTAATAACCATTCCGGCAATCGCTCTTATTCTAGGAGGTATCACCTGTCTAATATTATATATTGCCGTCTGGAGTAGAACTGAACCAGAGATTGCCGCCCAAGAGGACAAAGTTTCAATAGATATTAAAAAAGTGAATGAGTTAATTAATGAAATCAACGAAAAACTAGCCACTTTTTCTGATGATGAACAGAAGTCGGCTCTAGATTATCTAGAAGGAAAATCTACTGCTTCTACACTACCAAGATTTCAATCACGTTTTGCAATTGTATATGCAAATTACGTCTTTTATCGCGGTATGCAATCTGATGCCATCGAAAAGCTTGGTGATGTTAATTTAGATTATCTAACTAACGAAGATAAAACTATTTATTACACCATCTATAGCCAGTATTATAAAGAAACTGGCGAGGATGAAAAATATAAAGCAATTGAGGAAGAATCACTGAAATACTGTTCAGACAGAAGAACTGATTACATTTCTGATGTAGTGCTTCTTGACGTTGAAAACGGAAATGTTGAAGCCGCCGAAGAGGAGTTTAACAAAATAATCGAATACGCTAAAGACGAAGAAAAGGCCAATTTCTATTATCAGATGGCCAGGGAACTTGCAGCGACTTGTGGCAAAAGCTGCACTGAAAAGATTTTTTCTTACTCGGAATTATCTATCAAATATGATCCAGATAACCCATTTTATCTAACAACAAATGAGAATCTCCATGAGTATTTTAGCGAATAAAAAATTACTAATAGTATCTAGTTTTATCTTTGTAGCGTTTTTCGCCTGTCTTAACACGCAAAACGCAAGCGCGGGCTATGCCACAATCTGTAAATTAGGCAAAGCTGGTACTTTCGGATCATGGCCTGGTTATACTAATTACTACACCGCCGATGGCCAAGACGCTATGTGTTCAGAAGCTGAAAAAGCTGCTGTCCAAGGCTGCAATAGCATGTATTACTACGAATCATGGGATACGGAAATGAAAATGGTCCTCATGCTCAGTCCAATTGGCCCACTTTCTGGAAGATATGGCAGTACCTACACCTACGGCTCCAATGCCTATGCGATTTATCACTCAATCTTAAGTTATGCAAATAATGGCTCGTATGGAGCTAATGGCGGTGGCGTTTATGGTTGGGGCCGTGGCGACTATTGGCGTATGGAAAGTGACATCGAGGGTATGACTAATTGGTTCTATAACCATTCCGATGCCTATGCGCTTCTAGATGAATATGTGTTAAATATTACTGAAGCAACGGAACGTTTTGGCCTTCAGCAGTTTGCCTGGCTCGAGCATGTCTATGTCCCAACTTGGGAGTCGTATGATAGAACTGTTGTTGATTCAAGATACACTATGACCGGCACCATCTCACCGCAAGTTTATGATAATGGTTGGGTAGACATTGGCAACGGAACAACCTACTATGCTAAATCTAAAACTACTAGCTTTAGGTACAAATATCAAGTCAATGGGTCATATCCAAAGTATTGTTTCTATGGCGCAGGTGGCGCTAGCAGTTGTACACCTTACGATACAGCTAGCGGTGTACGTTATAGTAACTCCTTCGATATAACACTTGACGCGGGACAAAAGAGCCAAAATAAATATGGCTACAATAAGTATGTAACTACCTACACCTGTGTACACTCCTATACAGATTGGTACTATGGTGGTGTCTATCAATATACTAACGATAACGGTGTTACCTGTAGTTATAGTGGTTCTAATACCGTCAGCGCCTACTTCAGCGTCTTTCTACCATATAATTTTGATACAACAGTCGAATCCAGTATGGGTAATAATTTAGTACCAACCTACCCAGGCGAGACTGTTACTTCAACAATCAAAACTTCAGTCGACAAATATGATCCGAACTATTATGGTCCAGCCACTCCTGGTGATGCTACCATCAGAATCATTTATTTTATCGTCCCCTCGACAGTAGCATACAATAATACTATCACTAAGGGTTCTTCATCATCTAATACTGAACCATGTGCCTTCTATAAAGGGAAGAATAGTAGCATCAAAAAGTGCACCTATACTGATCGTACAGTCAGCACTTACACTGGTAATTATCAGTCAACCTATACTGTTCCGGACGATGCCGATGTGGGCACTAAGATTTGTGTAGCCGCTGGCATCAAACCGTCATACGGCGTGCCATCAACTAACACCGTATATAATACTTGGAGAATATCTGACGCTTCTTGTCGCTACATTGCTAAGAATCCAAATCTTCAGATTTGGGGAGCTAGCTTCTATACCGCAGGCAATGCCACTACTTCAGTCACAGTTCGTAAAAAAGCCAGTAATGGCACCAAAACTGTTTATAGCTCTTGGGATGAATTTGCCGCCATCGCTAAGGGTAACATTAAAGGCTTCTCATCTGGCAATATGACGGGCTACACCACTTATCCAACTGCCGGCGGCCTGTATATCGGCACTGGAAATGACAACTTTTGCAATCTAACTGCCAATAATAATCGTTCACCGCTTAGCATCGCAAACATGGGCTGTGCTAATGCTACCGGTAATTCCGGCATTGCTCTAGATAATACTATTGTCGATAAAGTAATTTCTCGCTACGCAAAAGCTCAAGAAAAAGTTTCTTCCGGAAACGTTAATCTCGGCTCCACTGCTGTTTATACTCAGCCATCTGGTAGTAAAGTTCGTTACACTTATTCAACTGGAAACATTACAATCAATAATGCCTCACAATTAAGCAACGGCATCACGCATGTTGTATATGCAAAGGGCGATGTTACGATCAATACTAACAACCTTTCTTACTACAACGGTCCATATACTAAAGCCGAAGATATTCCACAATATCTGATTATTGCTGACGGCAATATTAATATTAATGCCGGAGTATCCACTGTCAACGCTTGGTTAATTGCTAAAAATGGTGTCATTGATACTTGTGCTGGCTATTCTGTTGGCACCACCGGTACCTATGGTCTCAGTGCTGACAACTGCAACGCCAAACTTACTATAAACGGACCAGTATTTGCTAAGAGATTAGTCACTAATCGTACCGCCAATGGTGATCCTGGTGCAAACACTGGATTTATTGCTGCAGAAGTCTTTAATCTCCCGTCCTATACTTATTACTGGGCATATACTCGTGCATCTGACGAATCTCAAGCATACGCAACCTATATAAGGGAGATGGCACCAAGGTATTAATATGAAGTGGGCAAAAAAACTGTTCAAAAAAGAACATAAACGTGGTTATACTTTAGTCGAGATAAGCCTATTTCTAGGCATTACGATGTTTATTGTAGTTGCTTTTATGGCTACCACTGGCCCAACTATTAATCGCCAACGCTACAATGATACAATTAATGACTTCGCAGAATTCTTGCGCGGCGTCTACTCTGAAACAGTCAACGTCCAAAATGAGCGTATGTTCTATCTAGGGCAGAATGATTACTGCTCAATCGCAGACGCTGCTGATATTGGTGGGCGCATCAGAACTGATGTAAATGATCCACTAAAAGATTTAGGTCGTTCACGTTGTGCCATCTATGGTAAATTAATTACCTTTGGCGAAAATATGACGAGTGAATACACGGTTCATACTTATGATGTTGTTGGTCGTGCAGTCGAACACACCTCAGAGCTCAACGATATGAGTACGCTTGAAGCCCTCGCCTACGTTAAAGCCGACGTTGTATCAGTCAGAAAGCTAGAAGGAAAGGACACTTGTAAATATGCTACCACTGGCACTGGAGAATTTCATAATCTACAATGGTTAGCCCAGGTAGAAGATGTTGACAAGGATCTATTATTTAAGGGAGCGATTCTCATTATTCGCTCGCCAGCCTCTGGCACGGTTCACACCTATGTTACCGGCAATAAAACCTCCACTTTTAGTCCAATTTCTATGAATATTCAACAGCTGCTATTAATTGACACCTCGTTAGTTAGTTGTACAAATATGTCTGGTGCTCAAAATCAAGCCAAGAATATGAATGCTTCACTCATGAAATTCCTCTCTGAGAATCGTTTCAAAGCAGAAGATCTCTCGCTTTGTATTGATTCGGCTGATGCCTCAGCTGTTGGTAACCGCCGTCGCGAGGTGCGTATCAAAAAAGATGGTCATGGCCAAAACGCAGTTGAGTTAATTGATCTAGATGTGGAAGGAGAGGCACGATGCAAAAACTAACTAACCGTAAAGGCTTTACGTTAGTAGAGCTCTCAATCGCCACTGCCTTTCTTTCAATTTTGCTCGTCACCCTAGCGCTCATCATCATTAATATTATTAACATGTATAATAAAGGCTTAGCCCTAAAATACATCAACTCAACCGGACGCGAATTAATTGATAGTTTTACCACCTCTATCGCTTCCGCTCCAACTAAAGATTTAACATCATCCTGTATCGAATTTTATAATTACAATACCGTAGCTTATAACAAGTGTATCGCCGACGAAGGCTATAAGTATGTCTACCATCAACGCACTGCCAATGTTTCAATTGGCGGGGCGCCATCTGTAAACGTGCCAATCTCTGGCGCCTTTTGCACTGGCTATTATTCTTATGTTTGGAATACCGGGTACCTCTTTAACAAAGAAGATTATCAAACATCCGCTCCAGCTGCTAGTCTTAAATATACCTATAATGGCGTTACTAAAACCATTAATAACTTCCGTCTGCTTCGTGTAGCCGATCCTTCACGCTATATTTGTGCATCCCAAGTCAACAGCAGTTACGAGTTTACCTTTACCTCTGCTTATGACACTACGCAATCAAGATATAGCCTTTCAGCTGAACCATATGAGCTTCTCAATAAAGACGGCTACAATAACCTAGCAATCTTTGATTTCAAAGCTTACCCACCAGCCCAAAATAATACCAGTAAGCAAATCTTTTATCCAGCAACCTTTACCTTAGCGACCATCAGCGGTGGTATCAATATTGCCGCTCAAGGTGATTACTGCATCATGCCGCAAGGTATCGATACAGATTTTTATTATTGTGCCATCAACAAATTTAATTTCGCAGCTCGCGCGATAGGAGAACAAAATAATGAAGAGAGCAACAACATCTAAACCTAAGACTAAACGTGGTGTCGCATCACTTTACGTAGTGATTTTTGCGTCAATCCTTCTTGGCATCATTACGCTTAGCTTTATTCGCATCATTCTTTCGGAAGTATCAAAAACTTCAAATGATGACCTCTCTCAGTCTGCCTATGATTCGGCACTTGCGGGCGTAGAAGATGCTAAGGCGGCAATGATAAAGTATTACGACTGTGTGGCGCAAGGCCAAACAGCAGCTAGCGGGCTTACAGACGATGGCAATCTCTCCTGTGGCGAAATCATCTGGATTTACAATAATTATGGTCAAAGTTCAGAGAATAAAATCAGCTGCGACACAGTTAGCGCAATGCTCGGACGAAATGGCACCAACGGCAATCATGGTGAAGTTGTAATCGAGGAAACTGGTGATTCTGACGCAAATAACAATATGTATCAGGCTTACACCTGCGTTAAAGTTACTGACCGAACTGAAGATTATCGTTCTTATCTTGGCTATCAAAACACCGTTCGTATTATTCCACTAAAAACTGATCCGGGTGTTAACGTCATGGGCGTAAAGCTAGGCTGGTATTCCTCTAATAATGGTACTTCTTATAATTATGCCAACAAAGACGGGTTCAACTCACTTAATAACTCAAATGCTGCTACTCCACCAACCATCTCAGTTCAGTTGATTCAAGCTGGACAAAGATTCTACCTAGCAGAATCAGATGTTAGCTCTAGCAACGCCACTGATCGTGGTACTGTCTTCCTAGTCCCGCATAATGGAGAGGGAAAGACCGTTATTGAAGGCAAACACTTTATTGCCAGTAATGATAAAACACCAAAGAATGGCGACAATTCCAATGGCAACGCGTTATTTGCCGTTAACTGCCCAGCCAACAGCGATAAAGAGTTTGCCTGTAATGTAGTCCTTAGATTTCCAAAGGCTCTCATGAATGGCTCTGCAGCTAATCCAAACTATACTTCTGATCTTAACTACTTAGTTATTACTTTGCCATACAGCCAACCAACCACAGATTTCTCAGTTAGACTTTGTACCGATAATAACTGCAATAACACTACCGACTTTACCGGTGTGCAAATCGCAGTTGATTCCACCGGTCGTGCTAACGACCTCTATCGCCGCGTCGAAACGCGTGTTGAACTTGCCGATATCTACTTCCCATACCCACAATTCGCCGTCCAGCTCGGTGGCGAAGGCGAGGATACCCTTAACAAGAATTTCTGGGTAACTCGTAATTGCTGGACCGAAAACGGTACTTGTCCAAACTCTGGATTCATTAATAATTGACAAAATACTCCCCACGATGTATAATAAGCATACCTTTATTAAGGATGCTATCGCGGGGTAGAGCAGCCTGGTAGCTCGTTTGGCTCATAACCAAAAGGTCGTTGGTTCAAATCCAACCCCCGCCACCAAAATGACGTCATAATTGCCCCCCCAATTGTGGCGTCATTTTTTTAATCAATAAATACTTTCTTGCGACTCTTATGCTTAATCACAATCAAAACGATGGCCAGTGCAAACAAGAAAGCGACTAAAAGCAAAAACCAAAGAGGACTAACAAACACAATCTTTTCTACTGTCTTTACTTCATCCAGAACGCTCACCGTCATTTTCACCTTAAAGATACCTAGCTTTGGCGTGTTATCCCAAGTAAGAGCATTATAACGAGATGAAACAGGCAAAACGACTCTCTCATCATTTTTTTCGTTATTATCATAAACTTTTTTGCCAGTGATGAAATTAGATATCTCCAGTTTAACTCCAGCTGTATAGTCAATATTACCAGTGTTCTTTGCCGTGTAACTAGTAGTGATTGGGGAATTAATATACCAATTACGTATACTTACATCTGTAATTTCTCCCTCTTCACGTGTCTCACCGGAAACTTGCGCATAAAGCAATAATCCAACCCTACCCACTGCCTGCACAAATTTTTCACCCTTATCTTCGTTAATGGCCTGGACCATTAAAGCGCAATATTGGCCTCCCGCTGGGACATCCTCGGGCACTTTAATCAAATAATTAATCCTTTTTCGTCCACCGACCGTTATTCTCCCAACTTTTTCTTCAAACGATACCCACTTATATATTTGAGTAAAAGTTGAGGCATGCTCAACTACAAAATCTGGATTATCATAATTATCATCATTAATAATGTATGGCACCGCAGCTAGTTCATAAGAATAATCGATGTTGCCAGTGTTTTGGAGAATGAAATATCCAGAATACGATTTCCCCGGATCCATTTCAATTCGTTGAGTAGCAGGGGTAATCTGAATAATCAAATGGTCCTCAGCAAATACCTGATTACCCAAAAACAAACCGGTAACAATAGTTAAAACTAGACCTAACAAGCATTTCAAGCGCACTCTATCTCTCCACTTTATAATCCTATCTTATCTTATAGAGCACAAAAAAGCAACCACGAGGGTTTTTGTTATCTCACTGTAGCCGTATAAACCACAGTATCAGTATAAGTACCAGCTGCCTGGCTACTTGAAGAAGCCACGCCATAATAAATCTTGGTAGCTTGAGCTGAACTAGAATAAGAATTAGACGAAGCAATTGTTGCAGCCGCACCAGTGCTAATAGGCACCGCCAACCAATTTGTATTAGAGCCAACTCGGTATCCCCAAGCTGAGGTACCAGCTGTAATAGTAGTAGATGCAGTTGCTGGGATGTTATTAGTAACAGATGAAACTAGAGCGTTATTAGTATCATTATCGATCAAAGTCAAGGTGTAGCCAGTAGAACTATTAGTAGTCACAGTAGCAGTCGTATAAAAACCGTTTGAGTCAGTGCCTATTACGGTGCCATTGGTAGTTAGGGAAGAGCTAGAGACGCTATTTGTATTAAGTTCCAAACTGATAGTGGCAGCCACAGTGACATTAACAGTCACATTAGCCGTATTATCGGCGTAAGTTGATAAAGGCAACAATAAAACGGATCCACCAACAATAACTCCAGTTAGTGCTAAGATTTTTAATGCTAATTTTTTCACAATTACCTTCGTAGATTGTTAATTTTATGACCTATTTACACCACTATCGTAACAGAAACGTAAGCATTATTCAAGAGTTATTTTATCGTTTTCGCTAGTTTTCTGGCAGCCACCTTAATGATATCGCTCCAGCTAGAAGCAACATGAGGAGTGCTCGCTATTTCTACCACTGTTAAATCGTGTCGCATTGCGAGAGCTATCTCTTGAATAATTAAATCAGCATTAGGCGCCATCACGGTTGCCCCTAAGATTTTTCCTTGACGATCAGCTAACAATTTTACGAAACCACCCTTAAAGTCTTCAATATTCGAAACCATTACAGTTGAAAGGGAAACAACCACCTTTTTAAATTTGTGATCTCGTTTCAAACAATCATCCTCAGTCACGCCAACTGTTGCAATCTGCGGAAAGGTATCAGTTACTCTTACAAAACCAGTGTGATTAACTGAATTGCGCGAGCGGTTGAGCAGATTTGCTGCTGCGAGAGCACCTTCGTAAGCTGCCTTTTCGGTTGAACTGTCACCACCCAGGATATCACCGGCCGCCCAAATGTGACGTGCTGAAGTTTGTAAGGTACGGTCTACCACTAATCCGTAGCGATCAACTTTTATTCCAGCCTTATCTAAACCTAAATCTAAGTTTGGACGAGAACCCGTAGCGAGTACAATCGCATCTACCCTTACGGCCTTTTCTTGACCATCTCTCAAAAACACCACACGCTTACTTACGGCGTCTTGCTCAACGCCAATCACGCGCGATTCAGTCAAAACCTTAATTCCAAGCTTTTTATTGAAGAACTGGTCCATAACCTGGCCAACCTCTTCATCTTCGTGCGGCAACAAGCGCCCAGCAATCTCTGCAATTAGCACTTTAACACCTAGCTCAGCATAATACTGCGCAATTTCACAGCCAGTTGAACCACCACCAACCACCATCACAGCCCTTGGTAAACGGTTTAAACTATAGGCCTGGTCGGGCGTCAAACACTGTACTTTTTCAATACCGGAAATACCATTCGTGTCTAGGTGTGCACCTGTTGCTAGTAGAAATCTGCCACCACGAATAGTTTGTGAACCAACTGTTATTTCAGTTGGACTAACAAATTGCGCATAACCGTGCAGACAAGTAATTCCGGCTTCTTCAAAATCTTTTTTACTATTGCCACCAGCCTTGCGAATAACAGTATTTTGCCAGTTTACGGCTGTTGGATAATTATAGCGCAAGTTTGCCGAAGATAATCCAGTCTTGGCGTTTTCAATAGCTCTGGCATAAGAATGAGAAAAGCTTAAAGCAGTTTTCGCCGGCACATCACGATAATTTAGATTTGTACCACCCCATTTATCGGCTTCAACAATTGCGGTTTTAACTCCGGCTTCCGCAGCCATAAAAGCAGCTGCCGAACCTGCTGGTCCGCTACCAATTACAATATACTCATAATCAAACTTTTTCCCCATATAAATTATTATAACACACTTATGGTTGTAACTATTTTTAAAACCATTTTATACTCGCGACATGCCAAATAATCCACCGAACATTCGTATTAAAGCCATCAATCCTGGATATACTGTCGATGGCCAATCCAACACTAACGAATTCATCGAACTAGAAAAGCTCGATGAGTCACCTATTTCACTTGCCGACCTACTGATTATCTATACTAATACGTCAGGGAATAATATTAGTCTCTACGCTTTCCCTGCAGATAGCTCGATGGTCGGACCAAATCTCCTCCTTCGTCTCGCCAGCTCCTCCTCCTCAGAGCTGGCAGACGCCACATATTCCACCCAGCTCGCACTTAAAGCTGGTCCATTGCAGTTAGTATATAAAGACCAGATTATCGATAGTATTTGTTGGAATAATGAAGAAGGTTGTAACGCTGCCTTTAATAGTAAAAGTCCTACAACTCTTGTTCGCAATACCGAGACTGGTACTTTTGAACACCAGACTGACTATATACCTGCTTTTGACCCACTTAATCCATCGCTTAAGGTAGAGCCAGACGAAACGCCAATTGTTAGCCAGTGTAAGGGCTTAGAATTTTCAGAAGTGTTGTCTTACTATGAGTCTTATCAATCAGAGCAGTTTATTGAGTTCTACAATCCTACTTCTGAGCAAATACTATTGGATGGCTGCAGCATTCGTTACAAAAACAAATCCTACTCACTTTCTGGCATTACCATGGCAGAAGGTTATTTTGTACGCTATTTAACTGACTTTGCTTTGACTAAAAATCCCACTTCCGAAAATCAACTTGAGCTCATCGATACAGACGGCACCATAGTTGATCAACTAATTATTTATAACGGTCAAAAGAAAGCTACCTCCATAGCTCATTTTGGTTACAATCAGGAGGGAAAAGAGCAGTGGTTGCAAACCTATTTACCGACACCAGGCGAAGCCAACAACTATCAAAAGTACCGCACTTGCACAGATAATAAAGTTATTAATGAAGAAACTGGTAATTGCGTTAAAGCCACCATCATTGAAGACCCAGTTAAAATCTGTCCGGCAGGAAAGTATCTCAACCCACTTACTGGCCGTTGTAAATCATATGAAAACACTACTACTAAAACCTGTCCCGCTGGCTACGAGCTTAATCCAACAACTAATCGTTGCAAAAAAATTGTCTCAAATACCGGCGCAGATTACCCTCTAGTACCCAACACTTATGAAGAGCAGAATTCTTTTATCGCTATCGGCGCTCTAATAATTGTAATTACTATTGGTATTATCTATATCGTTTATCAATACCGTCACGAGATTGCAAATCTATTTAAAAGAAATAAGCCATGA
>JAEEGL016964369.1_pt1 | contig 14879 bp, 5 predicted proteins | sample 9134231 | NCBI WGS metagenome assembly JAEEGL01 (sample SAMN16246548, study PRJNA631951) | gut metagenome | biome: gut microbiome; feature: rumen; material: fiber-attached | host: Bos | place: Iran: Karaj | collected 2018-10
AAAAAGGAGACTCGAAAAAAAGGACTGGTACAGGGGATGGCAAATGCCATCAAGGATGCTCATTTTGATAAGGCTCGTGATCTATTGCGTGAGTTGTCAACAATAGATGCCATTGCATCTGGTGAGTGGTATCGAAAGATTGTGTCAGCAGAAGAGAATTGGCGACAGGAAAAACTTTTTGGTCTTCTAGAGAAGGCGGAGCATGAACTGGAGTATGGGCATTGGCAACAGGCACTGGATTTAGCCTCTGAAATGCAGAAGCTGGAAGCGAATAACAGCCATGCGATAGCAATCAGGGAAAAGGCGGCGAAAGAGCTTCTTCCGTATGCATGTGTCCAGGCGACAGTTTACGGCAGTCCCGTGACGGCGTCCGTGGAGCGCAATGGCTTGAAATACGAGACTCCTTGCGTATTCGGACCTTTGGAAGTGGGGGAGCGGCTGGCATGCCGTCTTTCCTGCCACCTGCATGATGTGGACTATATCGGCATGGTTGACATGTCCGTTGATTGGCATGAAAAAAAGACCATTGTCGTACAGTTGAGAAGCGTATTCCGTGAAGCGGCCATACTGTCTGGCGGCATGAGGCTTGAATTGGTGAGGATTGAGCCAGGCAGTTTCGCAGGAACGGATGGTGACGAGAGTATCAAGCTGACCAAAGATTATTGGATGGGTAAATTCGAAGTGACACAGGCGCAGTACGAAGCCGTCATGGGCGAAAATCCGTCTCGTTTCAAAAAAGGCGGTGACTACCCGGTGGAGACGGTATCGTGGTATGACGCGATGGCGTTTTGCCGGAAACTGACGGAAAGCACACTGCCTCCAGATGGTTATGAATTTTCGCTTCCGACGGAGGCACAGTGGGAATTCGCGGCTCGCGGGGGAAACAAATCAAGAGGATACAAGTACAGCGGCGGCGATTATTTGGATGATGTTGGGTGGTATGAAGAAAATACGGATCCAGAATGGGTGAAAAAAAATTTGGTTGGCCGTTTTTGTTCAAAACGTAACAATTCTCCGCAGCCGGTTGGCAGGAAGAAGGCAAACGAGCTTGGCCTGTATGACATGAGCGGGAATGTCTGGGAGTGGTGCCGCGACTGGTATGACAAATACTGGGAACATGATCCTGAGACGCTGTCGGGGATGAAGACTGGCTCGGATCGTGTGTTTCGCGGCGGGGCATGGATGAACGACGCATGGAGCTGCCGTTCGTCATTTCGTGGTCACAATGCCCCTTCGTTTCACAGTGACGGCCTCGGCTTCCGGGTCGCCCTCGTCCCAGTTGATTCAATCATGAGGCTGACGCTAAGACTATCTGATGACGTAGGCTTGGAGCTTGCGAAAATCGAGCCGGGGAGCTTTACAAACATGGAAATAAACAAGACATTCCAATTACGGAGCGGATATTGGCTTGGCGTGACGGAGGTGACGCAGAGGCAGTGGAAAGCCGTCGGAACGGCCCGTGAGAAAGATAACCATTTCCATGGGAACGATCTTCCGGTGGAGAGCGTTTCATGGAAGGAAGCGAAGGCTTTCTGCGATGACCTGAACCGCCGATGCAAGGACCAGCTGCCTGAAGGGTATCATTTTGACCTTCCGACGGAAGTGCAGTGGGAGTATGCCGCGCACGGTGGGAACAAGTCAAAGGGGTACGAGTACAGCGGTGGCAATGATTTGAATGAAGTTGGCTGGTATAATGAGAATTCGGTACATGAAACGCATCAGGTCGGTCAGAAGAAAGCGAACGAACTTGGCCTGTACGATATGAGCGGGAACGTCTGGGAATGGTGCCGCGACGTGTATGAAGCTGAGTACGCGAAGGATCCGGAGTTCCTGCGTGGCCAGTCGGCGGGAAATGGCTCGCAACGCGTGTCCCGCGGCGGCTCGTGGGACGACTTCGCGAGGCGCTGCCGTTCGTCGGATCGGAGCTGCGGCGACCCGTCGTGCCGCGGCGACTACCTCGGCTTCCGGGTCGCCCTCGTCCGAGTTCAGGAATGACATCCGTCCCTGTTTCTAGAAAAATCAATATAGATATACGGAGGCCGAAAGACATCCGAAAAATATAGATGACAACAAAAGCCATGACATCCGAACATGACAATCCAGACCGTTCCGGCGTTGTATCGAACATCCAGAGACAAGACGTTGGCGCGCCGAAGGATGCAAAGCATGGTGTATCTGTAGCTGACAAGCATGCCAATGACAAAATGGACGGCATAGCGGTCGGCCGCATGGACGGTGCGATGGATAATGGCACGGTTCCTCCGGCCGGGAATAACATGATGGCCCCCCATGGCGGGGGCGTCGCACCCGTTTCGCCTCGGTTGGACGGTATGACGGTTCCTCCCGAAAGCCAAAAAGTGAAGACGCCGCAAAACGGCGTTCGCTGGAAGGTAGGGGATAGGATTCTGTGGCGATATATTGTCCTCAATGAACTCGGGCAAGGCGGCATGGGGGTGGTCTATCGCTGTCTGGACACGGTTGGCAACGTGGAGGTCGCGGTGAAGGTTCTGCCGCCGGAGGTCTCCCATAGCACGGCGGAGATGGAGGAAGTACGGGAGAACTTCGCGCTTGTCGAACGGCTCGCCCATACGAATATCGTCCATTACAAGACGCTGGAGATGGACAAAGCCACGGGCGACTACTATCTGGTCATGGAATATGTGGAGGGGGATAGCCTTAAGCAGTGGATGAGGCGGATGCGGCGCGAGAGGAAATTGACTCTCGAAACAACGCTGCCGATCCTGCGTCAGGTCGCGGAGGCTCTGGACGACGCGCACAAGCAGGACATCATCCATCGCGATGTCAAGCCTGACAATGTGAAGATCAAGATGGACGGAACGGTGAAAGTCCTGGATTTCGGGCTTGCGGCGCAGATCCAGACAAGCCAGGCGCATGTATCAAAGGAGATGGTCGCCCGCGCGGGCACAAATCTGTACAAGTCCCCCGAGCAATGGCGTGCCAGCACGAGGCAGGGCCCTGCGGCGGACCAGTATGCGCTAGCCGTGGTTGCCTATGAGATGTTGTCGGGGCATGTGCCGTTCGAGAGCAATGACATGGCGTTGCTGAAGGCCGCCGTGCTGAATGAGATGCCCGAGCCAGTCGAAGGCCTTCCAAAATACGCGAATGCTGCGCTGATGACGGGGCTTGCGAAGGAGGCATCCGGCCGCTATGCTACCTGTGTCGATTTCGTTCGCGCCTTGGGCGGGGAGAAGGTGAAGCCGAAAGGTGTCGAAGCAGTTGGAAGGAAAGAAGACAATCGGATATGGATTGGTATAACCATCGTGATTGCGATAATTTTGGCGGCTGTGTGCGGGGGGATTGTATTTCATGCCATACACAATAAAAAAGTACAGAAGACAACGGAACAAAAAAAAGTTGCAGAAGTAGAACAAACGCAAAAGAAGACTGAACAGGAACGATTGGCGATAGAGGTCAAGCTTGTACGTCAGAAGGCTGAATATGAGACGGCTGTTGCTTCGGATTCAAGGCCCGAACAGCTCGAAAAGCCAGAGCCTGTCGATGATAAACTGGTCAGAAGCATCCAGGAATCCATCCGCCGAGGAGGTGAGAAGGATATGGAGGCTCCCGGCAGGCATTTGGCGGAAAAGAAAAAACCGTCCTTCAATGGAATAGTCATGCTTCCCAGTGGTGTTAAGCTGAAGCTGGTGAGGATCGAGCCCGACTGTTTCACGAATACAGAAATCAACAGGAAAATCACGTTGATGAGCGAATACTGGCTTGGCGTGACAGAGGTGACACAGGGGCAGTGGAAAGCCGTTGGGACGGCCCGTGGGAACGATAACCATTTCCATGGGGACGATCTTCCCGTGGAGAGCGTTTCATGGGACGAGGCGAAGGCCTTCTGTGATGACCTGAATCGTCGATGCAAGGACCAGCTGCCAGAAGGGTATCATTTTGACCTTCCGACGGAGGCGCAGTGGGAGTTCGCGGCTCGTGGCGGGTATATGTCGAGAGGGTATGAGTACAGCGGTGGCAATAATTTGGATGACGTGGGGTGGCATCAAGACAATTCGGAAGGTCAAGCACATCCTGTCGCCCAAAAGAGGGAGAACGAGCTTGGCTTGTACGATATGAATGGGAACGTCTGGGAGTGGTGCCGCGACTGGTACGACCCTAATTGGAGTCATGATCCAGAGACGCTGGCAGGGATGGAGATCGGCTCACGCCGTGTGAATCGCGGTGGCTCGTGGTTTAACAGTGCGAAGCTCTGCCGTTTGTCATACCGAGATTGCAATGACCCGTTGCGTCGTGACTCCGGCCTCGGCTTCCGTGTTGCCCTCGTTCGAATTCAAGAATGACATCCATCCATCCATCGTTGACGGTGGAGCAAATACCGCTGTCAGGCAGCTGTTTTTTTTGACGATATAGAACGATAGCGGCATGATGCCGGCTTCTTATAATTCTTTTTTGTGACCACAGTGTCGGAATCCTTTTACCTGGCCGTAAATACATGGAAAAAAGAGTGTTTCCCTTGTTGGAATCTTGGCAAAGGGCACTATATTATTTAATTTTTTAGCATAGATTAAATTAGGGAAAAAGACGATTCCCTTGACGAGCGTTCTGCGATCGATGCCAGGGTGTCCGGACGGATCTGGACAGTGGGTGCATGATTGTGTCAAGAATCGGTGATGCCGATGGCAAAAGCTTCGACGGGATCATGCATTCCGCAGGAGAGGTTGAGACAAAGACACGAAACGGATGTCGTTGGCGTCCGTGATTGTTTCCATATAGTTTTACCATGACAGAAATGCCTGAAAGTCAAAAAGCGAAGGAGGGCCAGTTCCGAACCGGCAACCACGCCAGCGGCGGCAATGCTGGCGGTGACATGACCGGTGACGGAGCTCACAAGACCGCGCCGCCCTCCATCACGGTCGGCGACAAGCTTGTTGCCGACCGTTACGAAGTGCTATCAGTGCTGTCTGGCGGGATGGGCGTCGTGTACAAGTGCAACGACACGACGACGGACACGGTTGTCGGCTTGAAAACGGTGCAGACGGACGGCGAGATGTCCGAAGCTCAAATCCGGCAGATGCGGAAGAACTACGAACTGGTGCACGGCCTGTCCCATGAGCATGTCATCCGCGTGAATATTCTGGAACGTGACAAGACGCGCAGGCTGTGGTTTCTGGTCATGGACTGGGTGGAGGGGGAGGACCTGGAAAGCCGTCTCCGGCATTCCGACGGCAACCGTTTGCCTGCGGACGAGACGGTCCGTTTGCTTCGGCAGGTGGCGAGGGCGCTGGACTACGCCCATAGCAAAGGTGTCGTCCACCGGGATGTGAAATGCTCGAACATCATGGTGAAGAAAGAGGATGGCAATGCGTTACTGATCGATTTCGGAATCGCCAGGCGGGCGTTCATCCCTGCGGCGTCGAGGGGGGGGGCGGAGGTCGGCAACATGTCGTTTTCCGGTGCAGGTGGCCTGGCGGGCACCCCGAACTACCAGTCCCCTGAGCAGTGGCTTGGGGCAAAGGACCTGACTGCCGCGTCCGACAACTATTCCCTTGGCGTGACGGCGTACCGCTGCCTTTCCGGGCATCTTCCGTTTGCGAGCGCCAATGAGGGCCAGCTTCAGGAGATGGTGCTCCATGATCCCGTGCCCGTCATCCGCTCGTTGCCGCCCGATGCCGGCGTGGCTTTGGCGAAGGCGATGGCCAAGGATCCTGCCCGGCGCTACACGAGCTGCGTGACGTTTATCGACGAACTGGTCAAGGGGCTTGAAAGTTCTTTCAATTGGAAGGACTTCCGCATTTTTTCCACGAAAATCGACCGTTACTACGATGATCTGGATACGCTGAAATGGGATCGCGGGCAGACATTCGGACAGCATCTGGACGCATTGGGGAAGGCGTGTCGTGCCGCACAGGACGTAATGGACGATTATCCATGCGATGAATATCAAGCTTATGAGTTTTACAAGCAGGCGGATGATGAGTGGAAATGGCTGGAGCGCAATGAGCCTTTGCGTGAGGCTGCGTCGGTCCGACTGGCTTCATTGCAGGAGGCTAAGCTGAATGCGGATGGACGGCAGGCAGAAAGATACGCGAAAACCCTGTACCAGAAGTCGTTGAACACTCAGACGAAGGCTTCTTCGCTTTATGAGGCCGGTGAGTTTAAAGCGGCAATGGGAGAGGCGTCTTTGGCGATAGGGCTGTTCCAGGATGCTGAACGAACGGCATTGGCGAATCAGATACGCGAATTAATGGATGCTGTCCAAAGCCTTGCTGGGCAGAAGAAATTTGGCGAATGCGAAGCTTTGATAGACAAACTATCGTCGCTGGAAGGCGAAAAAGCATTAGAACTTCGTGCAAATGTGAAACTTGCGAAAGACAATCACATCCGTAAGTTGGAAGAGGATATCCAATATGCTGTCAATCAGTATCATGTGTTGGAAGCGGAAAAGATCTTGTCTGAATTGACGACGTTGGCACCGGAAAAAAAAATCCAATGGAGCGAGTTTGTCAGGAAAGAGAAGGCTAAAAGCATCAAGAATCTCAAGGATGAGATTTTGGCGTTAAAGGCGCGAAATGATTTTGATGATGCCGTCATACGTGTTGAAGAACTGGCAATGCTGGATTCTTTGGCGGCCGATGTGTTCAGAAAGCTGGTTGGCCAGGCGAGGGCGGACTATATCCGCCAATTGTCTAAAAGTATCTCAAAATCGGTTTTTGATCGAGATTTCAAAGCTGCGGAAGAGCTTGTCAGACAGCTCGCATCGTTAGACTTGGCTGAGGCCGAACGTCAGACAGACTACATCAAACGTGATAAAGCACGTTTATCTGCCGACATTGAACGAAAAGTCTCCAATGCGTTTGCTCGGAAGGATTATAATGATTTCATCGTCAAATTCAATGAACTTTCCGCATTTGCCCCAGAAAGCGCCGAATCCCAGAAGGACAAGTATCTTCTTGAGGTTGAGGTGCTTGTTAAGGATGCGATTGCCCAAAGGCGTTTTGGTGAAGCCATGGTTTTCCGACCGCTTGAAGCTCTGGGGCAGGAAAAGATTCGACCATTGCTTGATGAACTTGAGAAGATAAGAAAACAACATATCCATGATTTAGAGCAAATTTGCGAAGGATTCATTGCACAGAAAGAATATGGCTTGGCTTTGGAAAAGGCTGCTGAATTTGTTCCATTGGATTCCATGAAGGCGGAAGAATGGACGGAAAAAATTAAAACCGCCAAAGAAGCTGAGATTGAACGTTTGGAACATGTGATTTCCACGCTTCGTGACGAGAAACGTTTTTATGAAGCGGACAAAACAGTGGATGTCTTGCATCCATTGGATTTCGTGAAGGCGGAAAAATGGACGGCGGAAATAAAATCTTCAAAAGACAATGAGATTGGTCGTCTGGAGAAAATGATTTCCAAGATGCTCGAAGAGTATCGAATGGATGAAGCCGAACGAACAGTCGAAGAAGAAATTCGTCCATTGAGCACGTCAAAAGCGGATGAATGGTTGAAGAAAATCCAACACACGCAAGAGATATTAGATGCGAAGTTAAAAGAAGAGATAACCCGTTTGGAGAAGGAAATATCCTTGGCTCTTGACGGAAAACGTTTTGGCACCGTGGGCAAGACGGTTGAACAATTGCGTCATTTGGACAGTGTGAAGGCGGATGAATGGGTTGGAAAGATTGAATTGGAAAAAACCAAAGAGATTGCCCGTTTGGAGCAATTGATTTCCAAAGCCCTTGGTGAGAAGCATTTTGATGTTGCAATCGAAACAGGAGTAGAGTTACGTCTGTTGGCTTCGTCAAAGGCGGACGAATGGGCTGGAAAGATCGAATTGTCGAAAACCAAAGAGATAACCCGTTTGGAAAAGGAAATATCTTTGGCTCTTGGCGGGAAGCATTTTGACGTCGCATCCAAAATAATAAAGGATTTGCGTCCGTTGACTCCATCGAAAGCGGATGAGTGGATTGTCAAAGTCCAAAATGCAAAAGACACGGAAATTGCCCATTTGGAGCGGATTGTTTCCGTGGCGGTTAACGAGGAGCGGTTTGATGATGCGGATGGGATCGTTCAAGAGCTTGACAAGCTGGACAAAAAGAAGGCCGAAGATTGCTGGAATAACATCAGGCATAAAAGAATTCTAAAAATGGAGAAATCCATAGAAAAAGCCATCGGACATAATCGTTTCGATGAGACCGAGGATTTGATACGGCAATTGGAGAAACAAGATGCCAAGGCGGCCGCATTCTGGCAGAAAAAACGTAAAGAGGTCGTAAATAATCGTATTGTAAATATTCAAGATTTGATAACAGAAGCATTGGAGAAAGGTGATTTTGACAATGCGTTAGCAAGTGTCCAGCCATTGGCGGCGTTGGATAAAAAACTCTATCAGAAATGGGTTGGCATAATAGATGATGCCATTGCTGGCTTGAAGCAGAATATATCCGATGCGATCGACCAGTTTGACTTTGACAAAGCTTATTCGAAGTTACGTAATTTAAAAACGTTGGTCGAAGACAAGGAGTATCAGACTTGGAAAAGCACCATTGAAAAAGCCATTGAAAAACGTGTGAATCATTTGGCGCAGATTATTTACGAATCGACGAATGCTGGGCGTTTTATGGAAGCGGAAGTGGTGCTCCCTGAACTGAAAAAGCTTTCACCCATGAAAGCAATGGAATGGACGGAATATGTCCAGATCAAAAAACTTGAGCGTGAGATTCAGGAAGCCGTTGATGACGAACATTTTGAAGATGCCAGAGCTTCGCTTTCCAAACTAGAGAAATTGAAACCCGGCTCTTCAGAAAAGTGGAGAGACTACATCATAACCAAAATTCCGAAGGTGATTGATCGTTTGGAAAAAGATGTTCGTAAAGCCATTCAAAGCGGGGACTATAAAAAAGCGCAAGATATCAATGATCGTCTGAAGTCGTTGGATAAAGAGAGGGCCGTCGGTTTGGACGGGGAGATTAAAGAAGAGGAAAGTCGGAATTCTAAAAAGCTCTGGCGGTTTTTCCGTCATGTGGCGATCATCGTGGTTGCGATTGGCTTGCTTTTGATGTCGGGACTGTGGTGTATCAGGGCGTATGATCAAAAACTTTCGGAAAAAGTCGAAGTTCTTCAAGAGGAACTGGTTGCGCAGCAACCTGCATGGGATGGCCTGGATGGTGTGAAAACAAACATCGGTAAACTGTCCAAACTGATGAACAAAGCATCGTTGAATTCGTTGCCGCCATCGGATATTTTCAATCGTCTGAATGCCAGTGAAAAAACACTGCGTGATTTGGAGCTTTCACGGAAAAGCCATGAAGAGTTGAAAAAATGGATTACTCGAATCATTTCTCCGACTTTGAAGGCGGAATGGAAAGAAAAAACTGAAACCTTACGACCTTCAGAAGAAGATTGTAGGAGTCTGGAATCGGTGGCAGGCGACTTCAAGGCATCACTTGCCGTTCGTGATGAACGTTTGCTAGACGTTATTAGAAATTTGGAAGGGCAGTTGAAGTCAATCCCCGAAACCATTTCCAAACTGCCGTCTGCAAAACATGAAAGCAGTTTAACCGCCCTGCGGACTTTTATCAGCAATGCCTGCTATCTTCTTTTCTGGTATGATGAAAAGAACACAATGGGGTTGCCGTTCGATATTGACAAGGCATGGGTCGCAGTCTGGGATTCAGGGAAAACATATTCAGGGAGCGATGCCGTGGAAAGCTGCCGTGAAGACGCCATGGTGAAAGCCAAGATTTTGAAATCGATGATAAAAAACTGCGACCAATGGGAGGATTGGAGCCAGCGGTTGTGGGAAATTGCAGATTTACGAGAGGATGTCGCAAGACGTGAATCAAGTAAATTGGACATTCAGGTCAATGATTTTGGCAGTTGTTATCAGGTGGCGTTCAGGAAGGCTTTATCTGAAGTGAACCAAGGTATCTTGCAAAAGGGGAAGATGGAGCGGCTCAAGGAAGAGATAAAGGAGCATTACAAAGGATATGAGTCAGAGACATTCCAATGGAAAGAGGATACATTCGAAAAAGAAAAGGAATGGTGCAAAAATATGACGAAAGCGATCAGAAGTCTAGCCGCTATCGGGGGGGCGCAGATGGAGGAAGCAGCGAAGGCGTTGGAGAAGGAAATCACCGGAAAGTCGGATGAAGCCGTACAAAAAATGTTGCCAGTTTTAAATCAAATCCATACTATCATGACTGCTTGCTCGGAAATGGATCGAACCCTTCAAGCGATGTACGCGTCTATGAAGACGCGAAATCCCATAGTGGAAGAGGAAGACGTGAAGAAAATGGGAAGTGACCTTAAGAAAATGGAGGAAAGCTGGAAGCTAATGGATGGCAAAAGGAAAGCGTTGCTTCAGTCTTTAGAGTCCAAGGATGGTTTGGAGAATGCGAATAATAGATTTGTTAATTTGTACAACACGCTGGCGGATAGGCTGAAGTCAACTGAACAAGGCGGCGTGACGTCAAAGCTCGGTCAAGTCGGAAGAAATCTTACGAGTTTCACGGTATCGATTAACAATGTTGTTCGTCTGATGGACCAGGTCAATTTGTATGAAAATCACTTAATGAAAGCAAAAGCTCTCAAAACAGTCAGTGAAAAAGAATTGGATGGCATAGACAAGGAGATGCGAAACATCCATAAGATGGCTCTGGAGAAAATCATACCATGCAGCAAGGAATATCCGCTGGTGCAAAATATGCTGCAACGAGTACAGCAGACGGATGCCGACTGGCGGAAGACAAAGTATGCCTTGTTGGGGACGGTGACGGGTAAAGCCGAGTTTGAGAAGAACTTGGAGAAGATGAAAGAATTGGTTGTGAGGTTGAGAGACTCCGAGTTTATCAATCTCCATGTTCAGGAAGCTGTAGAGATGAAAAAGAAGGAAGAGGATATTGATACTGAAATAGATGAATACACCGAACGGATGAAAGCGTTGGCGGACGAGACGAAGACGTTTACTGAATGGCATGATAAACAAAAGGCTGATGTGCTTAAGGATTTTGAACTGCTTATGCAGTCGTTTCCCAAGATGAAAGTGGTGCTTCCAGGCGGTGTTTTATTGGAAATGCTTAAAATCAAAGGAGGTACAGCAGAGATCGGCAGTTTGGATGGAGAAGTAGGTCGTGCATCCATGGACGAGGATCGCCATCAAGTGGAGATATCCCAAATTTGGATTGGTAAATTCGAAGTGACGCAAGCCCAGTACAAGGCCATCATGGCAGATGATAAAAATAATGATCCATCGTATTTCAAAGGGGATAATCTTCCCGTGGAACAAGTGCCTTGGAGAAAGGCGAAGGAGTTCTGTGAAAGGCTGACGGAACATGAACGGAAGGCCGGCCGTCTTCCCGAAGGATATAAGTATTCGTTGCCAATGGAGACACAATGGGAGTATGCCTGCCGCGCGGGAAAACTAACGCCTCTGAACAATGGGAGAAATTTGGAACAGGGAGAAGGCGATGTATGTGGTAGTTTAAATGAAATAGGATGGTACAAAGCTAATTCCGCCAAGCAATCGCATCCATGCGGTAAAAAAAAGGGGAATAGCTGGTGGCTTCATGACATGCATGGAAATGTATGGGAATGGTGTTGTCGCAAGGATGGTAATTATGAAACTTATATGCTCCGTGGGGGGTCTTGGAAGAGTACTGCTGGAAAATGCCGTTCTTCGAGTCGCATTGTCAGTAGCAAAATTGAATATGATAATGATATCGGTTTCCGTGTGGCGCTAGTTCCAATTGTTCCAGCCCCATGATTTTTGTTTAGCGGAGCAGGGTTCATCTCTCGGTTTTATAATGGCCATGTTTCTACAGTGCCGTCCTCCAGACGGATCGGAAACCTTCTTCCCTGTTTGAAGGCGGTAGGTACCTCGAATGTTGTTTTTCAGACAAGTATCTGTCTTGCAGAGATTGGTGTCTTTTTCAATAACCGCCGCAACTACCAAAGAAGTACTTCGTGCGCTTATGGCTGAAAGTATAAGTGCGTTGATTCTTATAAATAAGCGCCGTCTTCGACAGTTATCCGCCGAAAGCGGCGCTTTCTGTGAAACATCAGTTATTCAGTGGTTTCCTTTTGATCATTTGGTTGTGGCCAAATGACCACAACCATTTGTTTACTCGGAAATGCCGCGGAAAGAAATGGCGAAGTCCATGTTGCCAGGTTGCTGGGGCTTGGTTCTTGGTTCTGGAGGCTGTATTTTGAAACGGAATTTCCTTTGGGTGAATGGCGGTGGCTGTTGTTGCTGCTGTTGTTTCGGCAGTTCTTCTTGGAACGCTTGAAAATGTCCCAGATCATACTCGCTGTAATCTACACTGGCCCCTTCACATAGAATCACGCCGTAATAATCGCCGACAAAGGCGTCCAGATACTTCGGGGATAAATTGAAGTGATTCAAGCCTTGCTTGATTTCCATGGGATCGGACAGGGAGCGGATGATGAAGTTGCCTGACAAGTCCGCGCTGTTTCCGAATATGGCGAAATAAACATAGGCGGGTTTTTTCGGGGTTTCGCTTGTATATAATTCCATGCTCTGGATACGGCAAATTTTCTTGAACTTGTTTTCCATCTCCATGATAATGGTGTACTTATTTGGTTCAGTGACAAGAGTCTTTTCACGCTTTGTCGCCGGATTGCCGAAACGGACATTGAAGAAAATTTTCTGAGAACTATTCAGCATATTCAACAAGTCCTTGCTACTTTCATGCGATTTTTTCTGATAATCGGTCCAGTAGTCGCTCAATGTGAGATTTTCTTTGTCAAGAATTTCATTTTTTTGCGTGAGGATGTCTCTTTTTTTCTCCATTTCCGCTTGCTCTTTTTTTAAATCTGCGGTTTTTGCATTCAAATCCCTGATATCAGCCTGGTACTTGTCGTTTTCACGATTGATATATTCAGTCCATTTTTCATATTCATTGGGGGTCATCTGGCATCCTGCCGCCAAAACCAGAAACAAACCTGATATTGCCATCATTGCGTATTTCATTATTGTCGCCTCCTTTATTGTTCATCCTCATAAAGACCATACAAGGCAAAAGAAAAAGCCGCTTCCTTTTGTTGTGGCACCTCTAGCTTTTCGGGTGAATCCAATATTTCTTTGCACGGAATCACGAGAACCTCACCTGTGTTGAAAGAATCAATGGTAGAGGACGTGTCATAAAAGAGCCCCAGTTTGTTTTCGACGATAATTCCGGCAAAATCTCCTTCCCGAAGGTTATATTCCTTTCTCACATTGATATCTATATCTTTGAAATAATAACCGTCATCTTTGAGATCATCCTCTGTGATTTCAAATTGCTTGCCAATGGGAATGGCGAGGAGGCTACCGTCTTCCTGCGTTCGGGCGAGGACGAAACGGAATTTGCCCGTGGCCGATGTGCATAATTCGCCTTTTGTAGGCGCAAAACTACGTGTCACGAAATGGGTTTTGTCGATGATCAGCGTGAAGGATCTCTGTAGTTCATCCACAGGATTCCAACTGTTTTTGCGAACGAATGGCGGAACTCCTAGCGGTACATAACTTGCTTCGATTCGGAGATCCAGTAAATCCTTGCCTTTTGTATTGAAATCCCTGATTTCTTGAACGGATTTTGCAATGGATTCTAGGTAGGCGGTCCGGATACCGCTTTTGCATTCCGCCTTTCCTTCCAGATACGCGATATCTGCTTTTAAATCCGGAAGTATTTGGGTTTCAAGAATTTTAATGTCTTCCTTCTTGGTTTTGATTGTTTCTTTCAAGTTGGTGTTTTGGTCCAGCTTCTGGTGGTGCTCGGCCACAGAGTTCTGAGGGGGCTTCTTGGCATCCAGCCTTGTGTATTCGAAGTATTCATTGTCATAGTAGAGCGCGCGCGGAATCTCACGCTTGGATGTCGTCAGGCACCCCGTCGAAAAGAGAAAGGCAACGAGCATGGCGATGTTGCCGATACGGATGGTTGTTTTGCAGAACCGTTCGTCTTTCATGGCTTGTTCTCCTGTTTTTCACGTTTATTCTTTTGTATGAAGTCGTCGTAATTGTCAATTTGCAAGTTTATCCATTTCTTTATTTCTGCTCGTAGCTTGCTACGCAAGCGTGTAGTAACAAGATTATTGCCAAAGTAGTCCTTTTGTCTTGAGATGATATCGAAAATATCCTGTTCCACATCCTTGTCAAGACAATGCGCGGAAAGCAATTCCTGCCAAGTCTCCATATATTGCTCGAAGTTTTCCTTAAATACCCCGTATTCGTGACGTGAGCCTGAAAACATATCGGAAAATATCGTAATGGAGTCGTAATCCTTGTATATTGCAGCGCCGTACAGGAATGGCGCCACATCCGGATAATCAATCAGAGAGTCCAGGCTAAACAGCCAGATGATCCAGATACGGCGGCTGTCTGTCTGCGCTTCCTCCAGTTCCTTGAGCCATTTGGTTTTTGTTTTATTAGACAGTTGTTCACATAATGTGAGCCATTCTTTTGTTTTATCTTTGGATAATCTTTCTTTTAGCGTAAGCCATTCTAGTTTTGTTTTTTCAGACAATTGATCTGTTAATTTACCTGAAATATTCTGCCATTTTTCAAGACGTGGCTGCATTTGGGAAAAACTGTTGTACCACTTGATTGTTGTGGTGTATTCAATTATGGCTTCTTTATAGTGCTTGTCGTCCTGAAGCTTTTCCCCTGTTTTTAGTGTCTCTCTTATTTTCGGAAAAGCCTCGGAATCCTGTTTATCTAAAAGATCATTGTAGATTGTATTGACTTTATTGTAAAGTTTTTCGCAAGTCATTTCATCTTGATTTTCATGCGGTGCGGCTTCCTCTTCTTCAGCTTTAAGGATAAAATTGGCCGACAGCAAGACCTGCACACACAAAAACAGAGCGAAATATGCGGATGTACGCCTGCATTGAATGATATTCAGGCG